>JAEEGK010006007.1_pt1 | contig 29272 bp, 11 predicted proteins | sample 8958771 | NCBI WGS metagenome assembly JAEEGK01 (sample SAMN16246547, study PRJNA631951) | gut metagenome | biome: gut microbiome; feature: rumen; material: SC-attached | host: Bos | place: Iran: Karaj | collected 2018-10 | reverse complement strand
CTTGTCCATCCAGTCGTCGAAGCCTGCGAACTCCTCTATGATCTCGTCTTGAATCTCGTTAATTGTCATCTTTTTCTAATTTAAACAGTTTGTCACTAGGTCTTACTTTGTCTGTGACGGCGATGGATACCCGTGTGCCCTGTTCTGCGATTTGTACGGGTCCGTTGTCGCCGTGTATCTCATCCGCAGTGACGTACATGACGCCCGTTGTGGGTCCTGTGATGAGCATTTTGTCGCCCACTTTGAAAGTGTTGGCCTCTACGGTGAACTCTGCCACGCCCAGTTTGGAGAAGTACTTAACCCCTTTACCGATGTAGACCTTACGTTCTGTGGCGTTAGAGCCGTAGTTTTTGTTCCATTCGCCCATAAGTTGTCCCTGGTAGTATCCATCCCAGAAGCCGCGGTTGAAGACTGTGGCAAGTCGTTTGTCCCATTCATCCTTCTTTTCTTCCGTAAAGGAATTGTCGAGTACGGCCTGGATAGCCTCCTTATAGCATTTCACGACGGTATACACATATTCCGGTCCTCGTGCCCTTCCTTCGATTTTGAAAACCCGTACGCCAGCCTTCATCATTTTGTCGATGAAGCGGACCGTTTTCAAGTCTTTGGGTGACATGATGTATTTGTTATCGATGTCGAGTTGGTAACCCGTTTCGTTGTCTGTTGCCGTATACGACCGTCTGCACACCTGTATGCATTCCCCTCTGTTAGCTGAGCGGTTAGCCGCGTGCAGGCTCATGTAGCATTTTCCGCTGATGGCCATGCACAGTGCGCCGTGGCAGAACATCTCGATGCGTATTTGTTCCCCGCTTGGTCCGCAAATGTGTTCCGCCTCTACCTGGCGGTAAATCTCCGTCACCTGATCCATATTCAGTTCCCGTGCCAGTACCACGACATCAGCAAACTGCGCATAGAATTTCAGTGCCTCGATGTTTGATATGTTCAGTTGTGTGGAGAGGTGCACCTCCTGTCCCACCTTATTGCAATACGTCATCACGGCCACGTCGGATGCGATGACAGCAGATATGCCCGCTTCTTTTGCCGCATCGATGATCTCGTGCATCAAGGGTATGTCCTCTCCGTAGATGATGGTATTGACGGTGAGGTAGCTTTTGATGCCATGTTCCTCGCATTGTTGTGCGATATCCCTCAAGTCATCTATGGTGAACGTCGATGCCGAGTGCGCCCTCATGTTCAGTTTTTCTATGCCGAAGTAGATGCTGTCTGCTCCTGCCTGTATTGCTGCCGCGAGCGACTCGCGCGAGCCCACGGGCGCCATGATTTCAAAGTCTTCTATTCTCATTTGGGTTGCAAAGGTACGACTTTTTTAGCATTGTGCAAACGTTTTTGCATGATTTAGCAAAAAAAGTTTTTGTTAACGTCCTGATTTCTAGAGATTATTTGTATCTTTGCAGAGTCAATGAAATAACTAACGACGATATGCGAAGACTTTTTATTTTAACGGCCCTTGTGGTCTTGAACATGACAGTGATGGCAGCAAAAAAGAGTATGATAACCCGTATTGACCCAACCGACTGGTATGTTGGTCTGAAGAACCCGACGGTTCAGTTGATGGTGTATGGTCCAGGCATCCGTGATGTTGCGGAAGTGACGACCGACTATCCCGGTGTCACGATTGACAGTTTGGTGCGCCTTGACTCCCCCAATTACCTTCTTATATATATTAATGTGAAGTCCGCCCAGCCCGGCACGATGAAGTTGCGGTTTATGGTTAAAAGATCACGTTTCACGGTTGACTACCAGTTGAAGGCCCGTGAGATGAGCGGTGACAAGCGTATGGGTTTCACCAATGCCGATGTGTTGTATATGTTGATGCCCGACCGTTTTGCCCAAGGCGCCGGTCATACCCCCCAGGTGGAGGGGATGCGCCATTATCAGGAAGACCGCAGTAAGCCCTCTTTGCGTCATGGTGGCGATCTGAACGGTATCCGTGAGCATTTGGACTATTTCAAGGAGTTAGGTGTGACAGCGTTATGGTTCACGCCTGTTTTGGAGAACGACTCCCCCGACCAAGCGAACGGTTTTTCTACCTATCACGGTTATGCGACCACCGATTATTACAAGGTAGACCCCCGTTTTGGCACCAATGCCGATTACAAGCGTCTTTGTGATGAAGCCCATGCCAAGGGTTTGAAGATAGTGATGGATATGATTTTCAACCATAGCGGTTTTGAGCACCCTTGGACGCACGATATGCCGTCGAAGGACTGGCTCAATGTGCCCGAGTGGCTTTCTGAGGAAAAGAGTGGTCGCGATCCCATGACCGGCTTCACAGCCAATGCAGACGGTTCGGAGCCAGCGAAGAGCGCCTATTTGCAGACCAGTTATAAGTTGACGCCGGTGTTGGACCCCTATGCCTCAAAGATAGATTTAAAGGAGACCACTGAGGGTTGGTTTGTGCCCTCGATGCCCGACCTCAACCAGCATAACCCCCATTTGATGCGCTATCTCATCCAGAACAGCATCTGGTGGATAGAGACCGTTGGCATCGATGGCATCCGCATGGACACCTATCCTTATGCCTACGCCGATGCTATGGCGCAGTGGATGAAAGAACTTGACGAGGAATATCCTAATTTCAATACCGTTGGTGAGACGTGGGTCACCGAACCGGCCTACACCGCTGCCTGGCAACGCGATTCCAAGTTGGCTGAGAAAAACTCCTACCTCAAGACGGTCATGGACTTTTCCTTCTTTGACAAGTTGAATCAGGCCAAGAATGAGGAGACCGATGCGTGGTGGAATGGTTTGAATCGTCTTTACAATTCTTTCTGTTACGATTATCTCTATCCGAACCCCTCGAGTGTGATGGCGTTTATTGAGAATCACGATACCGACAGGTTCTTGGGAAACGGCCGTGATACATTGGCTTTGAAGCAAGCCCTTGCTCTTTTGCTGACAGTAAACCGTATTCCGCAGCTCTATTATGGAACGGAAGTATTGATGAACGGCACGAAGGAAGTAACTGATGGCAATGTGCGTAAAGACTTCCCTGGCGGTTTTCTGGGAGACACGCATAATTGTTTTACAAAAGAAGGACGTTCTCAGGCCGAGCAGAGTATGTTCCAATGGCTTAGCAGATTACTCCACTGGCGACAGAATAATGAGGTCATCACCAAGGGCAGCATGATTCAGTTCATCCCCTTCAATGGCATTTATGTCATCGCCCGTCAGTATCAGGGACGTACGTCGCTTACCATCCTTAATGGCACCAGTAAGGCTGCCAAGATGGATGTGGGTCGTTATCAGGAGGTGATTGGCAAGGCCGGGAAGGTGAAGGATGTTTTGACGAATCGGTATTATGATTTGTCGAAGGATCTGGAGTTGAAGCCGCGGCAGAGTTTGGTTTTGGAGTTTTGAGGAGAGGATGATGAGGAAAAAGGCAAAGAAATAAGGGTTTATCGAATTTTTTTGTTATGGTATTATAGAACATAATTATTTTTTTATTATATTTGCAGCGTCAAAAATATTGAGAGATGCATCTCCGTGAAGTTAAAAATATGCTGCTCAGAGGCCTTATGACGGTCAGTCTGCTGCTGGTGTCGCTGGTTTGCGATGCCAAGATGAATCTGCCCGACTCTTTATTGTCCGTCATGAAGGCTTATACCTATTATATCGTTAGTCCGGATACTGCAGAGGCCATTTTGGAGACAGTTCGCGAGCGGAAGTTGGAGCCAGATTGGCGCATTGACTATGCCGAAGGTGACCTGAACCTCTACTTGCGCCAATACCTCAAGGCGAAGCCCCTTTACCAGCGTGTGAAAGACAATCCTGCCATCCGCGACAGTGTCTTTATGCAGCTTTCCGCAATGAAGCGCCTGATGGAGTGCTGTGATGCCCTTTATAATGAGGATGAGTTGATTGAGGCGACTCTTCTTCTGAGAAAGAGGGCATCTGCCTATGGTGAAAAAGCATTTGAGGCAGTGACGTACTTCGTTAGCGGCAAGTTGCATCACTATCATGGGAAGAAGGATCTGGGCTACAGCCATTGTATGGAGGCCGTGGAGATGATGAAGGCCTCGGACTTTCTTTACAAACACATCGAATTGCGAAATTTCTATGCAGAGTTGTTAAAGATGTACGCACGGGATGGGCGTTATGATGATGCCCTGCGCATGTCGCAGTTGCAGGAGGCTGAGGCTCTGCAGCCTTCGCCTGCCCTGATTGTGAAGGCCCCTGAGCGTGGACTCCGTCAAGTCTATGCCCTCAGGGCCAGTGTGCTTGCCGAGGCAGGACGGATGTCTGAGGCTGACCAGGCCTATGACGCTTGGTCGAAGACCACGATAAACAATGTCATCGACGACATGGATATTTTTAGCTACCTGCAGCTCAGTCATCATTATGACGAGGCGTTGGAAGTGCTTACCCATTATCGCGACTTTTTGCAGGAACGTGTAGATACATTGTCCTACCGTATGTTCTCCGTGATCAATAAAGAAGCGTTACTTTATCTAGAAATGGGCGAATACGAGAAGGCTGCCAATTATGGCTATAGGGCAGGAGAAATAGCTGAAGGTCTGTACCTGCGCTCTTCCGGCGTACAGATGCAGACCGCCTATGAACTGTTACAAGAGCAGTCCGCTTCTCAGAAGAAGACGATGTGGCTTGGTTTTTTAGTGGTTCTTGTCGCCGTTGTCGTTCTTCTGGCATTGGTCGTCCTCTATTATGTCCGTTATATCCGTCGTCGCAATGTCGAACTGCGTCATGTGCTCAACAGTCTTGATGCCTACCGTCGTGCCGTCATCAACGGCGAGCCTCTCACGTCGCCGGATGTTGTGGCTGCCATTGAAGAGTTACGTTCGGTACAACTTCCAGAAGACCTTCATTCAGAAGAAGAGGAGGCTCCCGACGATGAAGACCGCCGCCTTTTTGTCGAGATGGATACGCAGGTGACTCGCGACCGTCTCTTCCTCAAGCCAGGACTTGGTCGCGAAGATCTGATGCGTCTCATCGGTGTCGACAAGAATCGTTTCGGTAAGATGATGGGTAAATACTCCGATGCTTCCAACACCTCTGTCTATATCAATTCCAAGCGTGTGGAGTTTGGTGCCCGTTTGTTGTTGGAGCATCCTGAATACACGATTGCCACTGTGGCCACAGAATGTGGTATGAGTAATACTGTTACTTTCAATCGCATTTTCAAAGAGACTTATAACATGACACCGTCGGAGTATCGTGAGAAGATGGGTGGTATGTTGCAGACGGGTTCCCGATAAATCGTCTTTTTTTTGCCTCTCTTGCTCCATGTTTTAGGGGGGGGTAAATAATTTTCTTATTCAATCTGTTCGTCGCTTTTGGATAAAATGTTTCATAAGTGCCGTTTGCAAGTATTTGATTATAATGTTCTCTGACAAATTGTTATATGTATTTTAGGACAAATTATTATTTACATTTAGTATAATGGTTTGTCGTGTTTGTCAAATAATCATACCCAAATTAAGCTATTTTTGCAATTGAAATGAACCGAATAAGGACAAATCGTTACAATAAATAGACGAATTTTTCTAAAAAATAATTATGATTTCATTGTATATTTTATATAATATTCTTAATTTTGCAAAATAATTTGGTTGAAAAGTGAATACAAAAAGATACATAGTCATTTTCTTCGTCACGCTTTTTGCGTGTTTGAGTGTGGAACAGATGGGAGCACAGTCGTTAGCTCTGCGCACCAATCTACTCTATGACGCCACGCTTTCTCCCAATCTTGGGGTAGAAGTGCGACTGGATTCGACGTGGACTGCGGGTATCAATGCTGGGTTGAACGCTTGGGATATCGATAAGGAAAAAAATAAGAAATGGCGCCATCTGTTGGTTTCACCTAATGTGCGTCACTACTTCGGTCATAAGCGCGACTCGCTTTGTGTGTATGGTTATACGAACAATGGCACTTATGGTGTTCTCCGCGATTCTGTTGTGACCCGTCGGATGCAGTATTTCGAGGGAAACCTCATTTATTCTCACTATAATGTGGGTAATGCTAAAATCCCGTTCGGACTTTATTCCGCCATCAAGGACCGTCGTCTGCAAGGCGACCTCCTAGCCCTTGGCGCGAAATACGGATATGCTTGGATTCTGGCACGCGACTGGCGCATCGAGGCTGAGGCCGGCGTGGCCGTCGGCTATGCCTGGTTCAAGGAATATGATTGTGACCACTGCGGCAACTACTATGGTAAGGGTGACCGCATCTTCCTCCTGCCCCAGCTGGGGATAAATGTAGTGTATATAATTAATTGATAATTATAATAGTAACAAATAAAACTTTCGAAAGTATGAAAAAGAATTTTAAGTATGCCATTCTGAGCGCGATAGCACTCGTTGGCGCAGTAAGTTTCTCCGCTTGTTCCTCAAGCGAAGATTTGGAGGATGTCAATCCTACGTACGACGGCAAAACTGTGAAAGCACAGTTCGCTATCTCTATTCCTGCCTATGGTCAGAATCCTACTCGTATGACCTCACTCAACACTCAACAGCAAGGCTTTTTGGGTATTTCTGACCTCCGCTTTTATCCCTTTTCTATAGGGTCAGTAACAAGTGGTGAGTATGTAGTGGCTTCTTCAAGTAGCTATTCAGGTGCAACAGTCATTTCTGGAACAGATAAAATAGTAGGAAAAACAGGATCAGGAGCTACATCTTCTATAGATGCTCTACATACTGCTGCTAAGGACACGTGGTACATGAATGTTGAGGTGCCGACAACCACCAATGCATTCTTAGTTTATGGTAAGGCAACGACTCCTGCTACACCTGATAAATTTAACCAAGGTTCTATAATTCCAAGTTATGATCCTGCCGCAACTCCAGTTAAGGATTTGTTGTATTCCGGTGATAAACCAGCCAGTAGCCTGTCTTTTTCACAGGAACCTATAGCAACTGAAGATGATTTCTCTACTGGGGGTAATACAATCTTGACAGAGTTGAATAAAATTGTTGCAGCCTCAGGCTATCTGAATGCTACTGATGCAGCTGCAGAAACAAAGACTTCGTGGATTACTGTTGGTGGTTATAATGCTACTACAGCTTCTGACAAAGGTGTTACCACGCTAAAAAACTTATTTGATAAGTTTACTCTGCAAGTTACAACTACAGCAGGTTTTGCCGCTTCTTCATCCAGTGTTCTTGCCATGTTGAAAGACCTTAAAGAGTCCTTGGAAACGCAGTCGACCTATAATACAGCTGGTTATCTTGCTAATGATATCTATACAAAAACAGCTGCCGCCATCACTGCTTTGGAATCAGAATCAGCTTATGGTACGGCTGCCAAAGCTTTCCCAAGCGGTACTAGCTCTTTGAATTTGCCTGATGGTGCTGCTAAGCTCAAGTATACTTCTGGTGCGGCAAATCCTTTCAGTTTTGACTTGAGTGGCAATGTCATCAATAATGTCAATGCGTCCGCAGTTACAAAATATGTTTATCCCGCAGAGTTGTACTATCGTGCCAATACCCCTATCCGTGTGGCTAATAAGGAAATGAGCTCAAGCACCGAAATTACAAACTTATCGACTTGGACTGACGTCATCGCTCTTTACAACGAGACGAATAATAAAGTTGTTACTTCGACAACCCGGTCAATTGCATTGAAAGACCCATTACAATATGCAGTAGGTCGTTTGGATACATACGTTAGCCTTGCTAATGTGACAGCATTGGAGGAGAATGCTTTGGTACCAGGTACATCAACTACTTATAAGACTGTGGATATTTCTTCTTCAACGGGTTCTAATGGTCTCAAACTTACTGGTATTCTGATTGGTTCTCAGGGAGATGTTGATTGGGAATTCAGACAAGCAGACAATGGGTCTAACATTATTTATGACAAGGTAATGGATGTTGGAGACAGAGTGCTTACCACTACGGATACTCACATGAATTATACTTTGGTGATGGAAACTAAAGGAGTTACAGGAACGATTACCAGTGAAAATACAGAAACTGTTTATGTCGCCCTTGAGTTTGATAATGATTTCGGTGATTTCTCTGGAGCAGATGGCAATTTGATTCCAGAGGGGACCAAATTCTATCTGGTTGGTAAGTTGGACTTGAATTCCACGAAATCTACTGGGGATGGAGATAACTCTCGCACAAAAGTGTTTGAGCAGGATTATACGACGGTTGCAAAATTCAAGATTAATTCTTTGAAGAATGCCTACAATACTGTTCCTGACTTGCGTACACCGTCATTAGAATTAGGCTTGTCTGTCAATCTCGATTGGATACCAGGCTTGACTTTCACGGTGCCTATTAATTAATGAACTATAAGTTTGAGGTCGTCGTGAAGTGATGATGAGGTATCCGATAGGAATACCGTGTACTCCGTCATCACTTTCGACTTCAACTTCAGCACACTATCATATATGATGTATCTTTTGTGAAAGAATGAAGAAGTCTGGTACCATCGAGGATTGGGGATCGTTAAAAGCGAATTGTGAATAGTAAAATGAAAAAGTATAAGATGACAGAGACCTTATTTGGTAGAGCTGCAATGCTTTGCCAAAGAGGTTTTTTGGCTTTTTATCTTTTTACTTTTTTACCCTCTTGCCTTCTCACCTCCTGTTCTATGATCGACGAGGATCAGAGCGATTGTGGTGTGCAGGCAAAGGTCGACTATGAGATGAGGCTTGTGACGAATATGTCCACCGAGATTGAGACGCAATTGACGACACAGATGGATCTCGAGATGGCGAAAGCCCTTCGTGAGTATCTCTCAGGCATCTTCTCCGACTATGCCCATGATGTCGATCTCTCATTCTATGATACTGTTGGCGATTCTGTACGTCTGAAGCATGATAGTCATATCATGGATGCTAACGAGGCTTCGTACACCCTGAACCTGCCCATGCGGCAGTATATGCATCTGGCGGTTGCGAATATTGTGAACAACGATCTGGTTAGTCTGGAGAAAGACGAATATTGTCATCCTTCGATGCTCCAGCAAGTGGCTCGCGATACAATCAATTCCCATGATACGGGCCTTTTCACGGCCCGTCAGCCGATGGAGGTGTTAGAGGGTGTCGATCAGGATTTCAAGGTGCGTCTGTATATGGCCAATTGTGCGGCCTGTCTGATTATCGATCCAAGGAATCATAATACCGACGGCATCAAGGTCTTTGCCACGGGTTTTGCCACAGGCTTCAACATCTGCGACAGTGCGTTTGTCTTTCCGAAACAGTCGCCCATCGTCACCACGACGGAGCTGAAGCCAGAGGGCGGTAGCAGTGAACGGGGCTATTGTTGTGTGACATTCCCGTCGCGTATGCCCAGCGAGCCTACCGGATCCCCGACGCGTACCGTCATCGAGACGGAAGAACCGTTTATCGGCGATTCTGGCAGGGAAACACTGTGGCAGTTCCGGGTCTATGTTCCCCATTCTGAATCGGGAAATACAAGATCAGACGAAACCTACACCGAGTCCATACTTAACATCAATAATGCGCAGGAGGCAGGTGAGTTGACTATTATCAAAGGTTACATTGGTGAGAACGGTGATTTTGTGCCAACAACCTCTGAGGTGGGTGTGAGTGTTACGCTCGACTGGAAACCCGGGGGAGAATTTCATCCACATATTTAAGGATTGTGAAGAGAGGATTTAACATATGGCTTTTAGCGCTTGCCATTGTGATGTTGACAGGCTGCTATGATTATGACCATGAAGAGGCTGTCGTTAGCGGCGACCCTGTCAGGGTTGATTTGGCCTTTATGCTATCAAGCTCTTCCTCCAACAAGACACGTATGGCCGATGCTGTGGTGCAGATCAATTCTGCTCGTACGTACGATATTCTTGACATCATTCCAATAAAAGACGGTGCCCCCGATATTCATACGCTCAGCAATGAGATTGTCGTGGATAAACCATCAGCTAATCCCAAGGCTCAATTCTACCATTATGGCAGCTGCGAGATGTCTCCTGGAGTCGATGAATGTATTGTCTATGCGAAGGCGCAAGCAGAGACACCACCGAATGGCGTCACTTCCGATGCTTATAACGGCAGTCTGACAGTTTTATATGATGAAACTCCGTCAGCAACCTTCCCCACGATATCTGCCAAATCCGGACTATCCTTCTCGCCTGTCAGTATGCTTACGAGCACAACACCTGAGGCAGAAGCTCAGGCTTTGGCGAAATATCTGACTGATATTGCCAACGCAGAAACAGCTAACATTAAGTGGCGAGAATCTACAGATAAGGTTCTGAAGCGATTATATACTACTTTTATCAATAGTGGTGCAGATATACCTGGTTCGGCAGTAAGTGTCAAGAAATGGGCTAATCAGTTGGAAACCACGCTTGATGCTCAGGCGTTTGCATCAAATACTGAAGCCCATAATCTTAAAGTTGCAATTAAGGCATTGTGCAATGCTACCACTGTTAGAATCGATGAAACGGATTACACAGTCAGCGACATCACTTATCCTCGTGATAAAGATCTGCCTGATGGCGCGGCTGTATTGAGATGGGATGATACGAATAAAGAATTTGTGCCTCAGACTCAGACCACAACACTCGATAACATCAGTACCATTACTCGTTATGCCTACCCACCGGAGCTCTATTATTTTGTAGAAAGCGGCATCAGATGTAAAGATTCTCAGGTTGAGTATCAGTCATTATATGGCACTTATAATAAATGGGCAGATTTTATTGATGCAGCGTTCCCAGAAGGAGAAGAAACCGACGACGAGATCAAAGAAACCACCCATTCTGTAGCCCTGACCACCCCAGTGCAATATGCAGTGGCCCATCTTCAGGTGAATGTACAGGCAGGAGCAGCAAATCTGCCCGATGTCACTGGAGCTAATATTGCTGTAGGAACCAATAAATTCCCTTTGACTGGCGTCATTGTGGGAGGGCAGAGAGCGGTCGATTATAAGTTTGATCCGATTATTCCGGCTGCAAATTCTGAGGATGTTATTAAGTTTGTGTATGACAGCGAGGTAAATTTATATTCCAACAACGCCTATACCCATTATCTGTCAACTTCTACTCCTGAGACAGCCAACACGCTGGTCCTTCAGAGTAAAGATCAGGAAGACGTTACGATCATTTTGGAGTTCGAGAACAAGAGTGGTGCTCAGTTCTATGGTGTTAATAATGGTGTCGTTTATCCGGATACCCGCTTCTATTTGGTGGGAACAATTCCTAAGCCGACATATGACGAATCAAAAGGTGACTACACCAATCGTGTATTTACCAAAGCATATACCACTGTCGTGAATATAACAGTGAATTCGTTGGCTGGTGCTTACAACGTGCTGCCAAATATCCTGACGAGCGATTTAGAGGTGGGTGTGGAAGTTATGACGAAATGGATTGCGGCCCAGCCGACAACAGTGGTATTGTTATAAGAATGTATATAGATGATAAGAGAGACTAAGACATATATCCTACGGATGATGAGCGGCATGCTGATGCTACTCCTGACGCTCACTGCCTGCTCGTCTGACGATGATTCGCAGTCAGAAAAGACCGTACTTAAGATATATGTCTATACCCCCGACCATCCCATCGTGACCCGTGCAGACATTGGTGATGTGTCTGCCACTGAGGCCGAAAATAGAATTAATAGTCTGCATGTCTGGGTGTTTAAACACGATACTGGCGATCTTGTTGGTTATGTTACCACCAACGGGAATGCCATTTCATCAGAAACAAACAATGGTACGCTCTTGATGGATGTCACAGATCCGGACTTTATCAAAAACAAGCCCAATGTTGATGTCTATGTGATGGCAAACGTGACAAATTCGAATTGTGGATTGACATTGAATGGGAGTAAAACGCGCACCGACTTGGATAAGGCTGTCATCCCAAAAGGTAAGTTCGGACCTGGTACTATTGTGAAATCGATACCAAATGATGGTCTGCCTATGTCTGGTGTTTTGAAGGATCAGCCGGTCTTTGGTACTGCTCCTGTGTTTGGTGTTGGATCCGAGGATAACCTTGCCAAAGTCAAGCTTGTACGTGCTGTATCTAAAATGCGCTTCATCTTCTGTTGTTCCCATGAAGATGTGGATAATCATGTGGTGAATAGTATCACTATTGATAAAACTAAATTCCCTCAGCAAGAATATTTATTCCTCAATGATGAATATTCAGTTGGCAATCCCGATTACCCTGGCGATGAGAGATTCTTCCCTGGGCTCCGTTATAAAGTGAGCACTACCTATGATACTGGTACTACAGGTTCGCTATTGAGTAGTACTTCGACCTCAATTCCTAAGATGCAAGATACCTCCAGAGATCCATCGTATTATGAGTGGAATTCAACGCAGGATGGTCAGGCCTATGAAGCTCGGATTGCTGAAGGACTCAATCATGATAACCTGGTTGATTTGCACGACTTAGGAACATTCTACTTCCGTGAGTCAGATTTACAAGTTGCAGGTACCATTACCTACGACACTAACAAGACTGCTGATTTCAAGATTAGCGATCCGGGGTTTAAGAAAGGCGATTTCGGCCGCAATCATACGTGGATCATATTTGCGTATTTCAGCTATGCTAAAGGCCTGAATGTAGTGACCGTAAAGGTTAACGACTGGGATGACCAGGGAGATATAACCCATGAAGTTTATAACTGGTAGAATAAAAAGATGATGAGAAGAGGCTCTATATATAATAAGGTGTTCGAGATGCTGTGGATCATGGCATTGGGCGTATTATGTATTGCCTGCTCGTCTGACGATGCAACTCCTGATAGTCCTGATCCCCAGCCCGAGGTTCCTCGGGAGGCTACGGAACTGTCTGTCTCTACCAGAACTGTCGATGTTGATGAATCATATATTTTGCACGAAGGCATTTCTCTCTGGTTGGCACTGACTGATGGCACCCAGAAGGCTTCGGAAGGCACCTATATTTATACCAGTACATCTGATTCGGAGCATCCGGAACTACCGCCCACATGGTCATGGACTACGACAAGCTCTGCGAAGGTGTGGGAGGCTAAACAGTATTACCTTTATGGTGCAGCTACCAATGGTGGCTCATGCGATGTCACCTCCACCGATTTCTCACAGGGAGCCACCTTGACCATCAATGGCGTTGATCCTGTAGCCAAGTCTGGTACCGAACCTCTTGTTATTGTGGGTGTCCAGGGTGTCCAGAATCCTGCATCGACGGCTTGGGATGTCACAGAAGGAGATTTCGGCTACATGGGTATTAAAGAGAATGGCAAGGACAATGTCTATCTGCTGCTCGACCATCTCTATTCCGCTCTTGCCTTCAGTTTCTCTATAGATGAAGACTATTCCAAGTTGCGCACCATCAAACTGACGAAAGTGTCGCTGAAGTCGAATTTATCTAAAAAGCGCAATATCACTGTCAGCCTGACGGCCGGCGTAGCTCCCATAACCTCAGTAAGCTTTGAGGCTGGTACAGCTGATGCCGCTACAGATCCTGTAGAACTCTTTTCCAGCACTGAGGGCGTCGATATCAGTACTTTGACTAAAGGTAGCGAAGCTGCAGCCAACATCTCGGCTGGATGTTTTGACCCGACATCAGCCTCTAACCTTTCTGTAGAATGCGAATATAATGTTTATGACAAAACACCGCAACTTCTTGCCACCCGTAAAGCTGTAAACTCCCTTAGTGCTGTCATGGCAGAGAGTCCTATGACGCGCGGACAGATTAGGAACATCAATCTCAAGGTGGTTCCCACCTATTTATATATATTGTCGGACAACGATCTTGATAACCCCACAATAAAAATTAGTTCAAATTGAATATTAGATCTACCATAATAAGCCTTATGATGCTCTTAGCCGTTATACCGGTTCGAGGGCAAGAACAGCAGGTGGAGTCTCAGCATACTATCACCATCGGCGGCAGCGTCTATGGCGGCGGACGAAGAGGAGCCATACTTGAATCAAAGGTGATCACGTCAGGAACCCTTACTGGTGGTGAAGACGCAGGCTCCACGACAGTTGTATTCTATGAAGGTACCATCGGCAATGATGATAGCGAGGAGAATGGTTTGGGTAATATTTTCGGAGGTGGTTATGGTCCGGCTGCCAGGGTGATGAAAACCAAGGTGCAGATGTTTGGCGGTACGGTCATGAATAGCCTGTATGGCGGTGGTGAGATTGCTGCTGTGGGTTGGGGTGTCATGGATCCGCCTATTGATAAGATTCCTATTCTGAGGGAAGTGAAAAGGCAGGGCCACGCCACGGTAGAGTTGTATCGAGGTAAAGTGAAGTGCGATGTGTTTGGCGGAGGGTGCGGTTTTACTTTAACTGATGGTGATGGCAGTCTCTCTCAGGAGCGCCTTTATACTGATGGTTATGTGTTCGGATCTGCCAATGTATGTATCTATGGTGGAGAGATTGGCACACTTGATAATACTGAAAAAGATCATGGTAATGTATTTGGCGGTGGCAATGTAGGATTCTTCTATAGTGGTAATGATAAAATGACCGCGGGAGTAGATCAGAACTTAAAGAATAAGGACTTCCTTGACAAAGGTAAAACATATTATGTGATTCCGAAAGCTAAAAAGAATTATAACCAGGCAGCTTTAACATCCGAAGAATGGGCGAAATGTAAAGACGATGATTTCTTTGCTGATGCCAATGATGCAACTTCTGTGAGAGAAGGTGAACTTTCCATCGCTTGTGAAGTGCTGATAGAACCATGGTGTCGTGTAAAGGAAGCTGTTACAATCCATAATCAACCCTATGTAGCTGGCGATTATGTTAAAACAGAAGATCTGGACTTCCTGACATACAAAAACAAGAATGAAGCAACAGAAGTAATTGTAAAAGAGAATGTTGAAACATGGCAAAAACTCGAAACTGATGGTATTACTATCTGGAATGCTGTCTTTGCGGGTGGTAATGTGTCAACAGGTGATGATAAGGTGTATGCAGAGACCACGACGGTTTATGGTAATGTGGCAGTTACCATAAACGATCTTTATTACCGTGACCTCGTCAGTATTGGTACCGAAATCGGTTCGAAACATGTAGGTGGTATTTATGGTGACGGTAACCTGACCTTTGCCGACGGCTATCGTGAGTTAAGTCTTAACTGTTATGGTACCGATTATTATAACTTAAAATCTGAAGTTACTCAGGCAGAATTTGATGCATTAAATGCTCGAGAGAAAGACTATTATCAGATGAAATACAAATGTACGGAGACTTATCCTGCGGGTGATGAGCCCAAATATAAAGCAGGAGATGTTATTTCCGAAAGTATATATAAGAATTTACCTCCAGCAGAACAAGGATATTGGCAGCCGGCTGGTTTCCGCAGTAAATACGCTGGGCGCCTGATGAACACTATTCAGCGAGCCGACTTTGCTGGTGTGTTCGGCAGCCGACTGGTGCTTCAGGGCGCTATGGACCGCGTGCTGACTAAGGAAGGTGACCAACTGAAGTTTGAAGACTATACGATTAACCGTGTTGGTGAATTGTCATTCAATAAGCAGGCTGCTCCGGGTGCAGGTGAAAATAGCTCCAATTGTTACGGTAACTATTTCGGAATCTATAACCAAGTCAACTATTTAGGTGCATTGACCAGTGATGTCCGTTTTTATGAGGATGATTGGGAGGACACTGAGGATACAGATGTGGATGATCCTGATATGTCTTATTATGATTATAAGAAATACATCATTGACCACTCTGGAGATGAGGGAGGCTCTAAAACCGATATCAAGTTTAAGAACCTCGGTACAAGTAAGAATCTGATAGCCCTTGCTTCGGGAGTTGCTTTGGAACTGAAACAAGAGCCTACAGAAGATGCCCCGAATAACTGGGGAATAATCACTGGTGTCATTCAGTTGGATCTGCTCAATGTGACACAAGGTGAGGGTGGTGGCTTTGTCTATGCCCGTAATGAGCATGGCACGGCAAGTCGATATAAAATAAACGGTGTAGATTACGTTCGCAAGTTCCTGTCTGACTATAACAATACTGGTAAGGCTGCTACTCACGAAGAATATGAATATAATAAGAATGCTCTTCTATCTATGCAGACTTCTGGTAACTTTGTGAAAAGTAAGAAAAACATTTATGGTGAAGTCCAGTATATCGTAGATGACTGCTATCCTACTCATAACCTGCCATCAAGTAGCGGTGAGGAAGGCGGAGCCACCAAAGCTCACTATTGGTATATCCGAGGCTCAAAATATGCCTATAATCTGTATGTTTCAGCCTTTACGGGAGCTGCCAAACTGTATCAAAGCAGTATGGGTATCCTATTCCCTACGGGTACAGGTACGCTTCAGTTGATTGATGTTATGCCAGGATACTATTGTAATATTGGTGAAAATGATCAGCCGATTGAAGTTAATGATGTAGAATATAGAAGGGGTGATCCTATCAGCTGGTGGGATTATGATAACTATTTGGTGAAAACTGGTGATCCGAATAAAGATAAATTTATTGTTGATACAGATCAGTATGCTTTAGATCATTATAACAATATGAGCCATGATAATGGTTTCGTACTTGCGTTTGAGTTTGATAACAACAATTTGAGTTATTATAATCCTACATCGTATGATAATCCTAATATAGCAGGAAAGGGACCTTCATTCACCACCCAAACTACTGACGTCTATGGACAATATAGTTATAAGGCCGGTGATTTGATTGCCAAAACGGAGGTTGATAAATTCTCAAGTAAAGAAGGTTTGGCTCGCAATCGTTATCCAGACTATAAGTTATGTGTGCAGAGTTTGCAGTTGAATAGTGGTGGCAGCCTCTTGCTGACCAAGGGCGAACTGGTAGCAATAGCAGATATACCAGGATTGGTCAAGAAATACATGTCCATTAAATTGGAGAAACAAGAGGATCAATTTGATGTTGATGATTATCCTGATTTAAAAACCGAGGCTTTAGCTGCGATTAATACCAGATTGGATGAGTATTATCAGGTAACTGCAGATGGTAATTATGGTGGCACAAATTATACTGCTGGTACGAAATACGATGCGTTGGATGGCTGGTGTTCGTTGTCACAGAACGACAGGGAATCAAACAAATGGTCTTACAACGACGATGCCCTTGACGTGCTGAATAATGCTTCTGTTACCTCACACAAAGCTCTCCAAAACGTAACTCTGAACTCTTCTCCTCAGGCTATAGTCTCACTCTATATGAGCCGAGATTCACGACTGATGACACTGAATGAGAATAAAAATCTTACTGTACATTTCAAATATACTACAAGTGATAATGATGAAGAGCATCACTACATCAACATCATCATAGAGTTCAAGGATGAATTGCCCGACGTGGGTAAATTGGAAGAACCTGACATCGTATTACCAGGAACGAAGATTGCCTTCAAGCAGCCGCCGGTGGTAGCATCCTACAGTATTGCAGGAGGTGGCTGGGAGTATTATAAAACAGAGGAAGCCGCCACAGCACATGTTGGAGGTACGAAGTTTGAAAATGGCCATACTCCCTTCTATTGGTATCAAGACGGCTATTATGTGAACTACTATGCAGAAACGATGTATGGCAGATCATATAGCGAAAATACGGTGCAGATTCATGTTGCCAACTCTCACGACCTGAAGGATGTCATTGATGCCTCTAACCACTTGATGATTGACAAGGCGGGCGCACGAGATGCTAAGATCTATATCAACGACTATACGGAAGACAATGAGAGCGGTGTTGACTTGTTGAAGGATCTCTTTGACATATCGCTCAATAACTCCGAATTGAATGAAAGGGTGAAAGGCTTGGCAAACCTGGATATCATCCTGAGGACTGATCTCGCACCGAAGGTCGATAATTCTTGGACTACCTCTATTGGTAGTGATGTTAGTCAGTGCTTCGAGGGCAAACTGCATGGCGACGGTTATACCATCAGCGGCCTCAGTGCCTCGCTGTTTAACAAGCTCTGCGGCAATGTGTATAACCTCGGCGTGACAGGTTCGTTCACAAGTAGTGGTATTGCTGATGAGAGCAGTGGCCGTATAGAGAACTGCTGGGTATCGACCACGGGAACTCCGGGCAACAATACCAAGCCGCTGGCTGATGGTGGCACCATCGTGAACAGCTATTATAATAAAAAGTACTCTTCTTCAATCGATGGAGCTATCAAGAAGAATGACAACGCCTTCTATAATGGAAACGTGGCTTACGAGGTGAATGGTTATCACCTGAAACATACAAATAGAGCTTCAGAAGGTACTTTGACAAACTTAACGGCACATTACGTGGAGAATCGTTATGCCGACGGCGACTTTATTTATGCTGATGGCACGATTCCCAAACCATACTTGAAAGAAGAGGATCCGCGATGGGATAGCGAAAACAGCAAGTATAAAGCACTTGACGATGATTATATCTTCTTCGGACAGAGGCTGACGTACGGTTATCGTTCGAGTGTGGAGCACGAAGACAAGCCCTCTCGTATCAACGAAGATATGGTCAATCGTGTTTATCGTGCACCTGCTTATTTCCAGAATGCGACTGCCCAGAAGGCCTATTATAATAAGGATGCCATTTTTGCTGCTAAGTCAGCTGACGGTTTGCACGATGTATATCCAGGAATGACAGCCATCGACTTCACAGGCTATAACACGACTTCAACCATTCTCGATCATGACGGTCTGACAGACTTTTTCAATGCCGACCTGACAAAGAATCTGCTGGTCTATGCTAATTATGACAATGACAGTAATGAAGACTCTGAAGACGATGACGACCTGCTCACCAGATTGCTCGACAACAAGGAACCGGCATTTGCAAGTTATAAGAAGGCAACAGTCAGAAGTGGTGATGACACAGCCATCACGGGTGACGGTTCCGTGGCTGCCGTGGCTGCTGCTGAAACCATTGCCAATATCAAAGGCCATGTGGTCTTTAAGAAGAGCAGCAGCTATCAGACCAATAGCGACCATTACCTTGTGGATCGTCAGGACTACTTCGCACCGATATCGTATCAGATGGCTTCAGGCAAGCGTATGTGGTATCAGCGTCAGCCCGATAACTATGCTGAGAAGATTGAGGAAACAGGAAGTGAGAATACCATCTATAAGAGCATAGGATGGGAGAGCCTGAGTCTGCCATTCACTGCCGAACTCGTTACTACTCAGAAGAAGGGTGAAATCACTCACTTCTATGCAGGCGAAGGCGAGACGAAGGGCCATGAGTACTGGTTACGCAGATATCTGGGAACAGGTCAACTGAACTCTGTTAATAATATCTTTGAAGCCAACTTCCAGTATCCTGACGTTGGCTCAAGCGACAAGACGGTTGCCAACACCTTCCTCTGGGATTACTACTATAGTAAGGAGAACCGTCAGGATGCTAACACCGATCAGTATCAGCCTGGCTCAACTCAGGTTGACTATCATTATTATCAGAACCCCCGCAGTTATACGAACTATCCGCGACTGGCTGCCAATACGCCTTATATCGTGGGATTCCCAGGTGAGACCTATTATGAGTTCGACCTCAGCGGACAGTTTGAGGCTCAGCATGCCAAGGTGAAGCCATACGTGTTTGGTGCCCAGACTATCACGTTTGCCACAACAGAGAATGCCACGATTCCTGTTTCCAGCAATGCTGCAGTGGTAGGAACAGGCGAAATAGACGAAACACACACACAAAACAATTACGACTTCGTGCCATGCTTCGTGGCGAAGGATAAGAGTGAGCTCGGCAGTAATGTTAATGTATTTCTGTTGAATGCCATAGAAACTCAGGAAAACGATCCTGCTGGTAGCATTTTCGAACAGGTAAGCGATGGTGACTATACAGTGCCCTTCAGGGCTTACTTCACATCTACGTCCAGCGCAGCACCTGCACGTGGTGTTATATTTGCCTATGGCGATAAAGCCGAGATACCTATCTACAATGAACCTATCCCGAGTGAGGAGATCATAGCTGACGGTAAACTCATCATCCGGGCAGGACAGGGCCGTATTACCGTCACTTCTTACCTTGAAGAGACTGTGCCCATCAGCATCGTCAACATCAGTGGTATCACCCTGCGCTCTTTCAATATTGCTCCGGGTGAGACAGTCGTGACCCCCGTCCACCTCGGAGGCATCTACATCGTGAACCACAAAAAGATAGTAGTAAGAATGTATTAGTATATATAAATGACACAAGATATGAGTTACAATATTGCTGATTCAGGCATTCAATCTATATTCCCACGTTGGGAACATCATATTCCCACGTTGGGAACATCATATTCCCACGTTGGGAACAAACAGGGATCCTTAACGTCAAGACCCCTCCTTCTCCCATTCCTGCTCCTGATGCTCTTCCTCGGCACCACCAATGCCTGGGGACAAGACGAAATAGATTATTCGGGTATTAAGTTTATTCGATCTCTTGGTAAAAATACTGGTAACAAAACTTACTTGCTTTGTCCTACGATTAATTATTTATACTATGATGCGTCCAATCCCAATAGTTATACAACTACTGATAATGGACAGCCATTCCTTACTACTTATCCGTGTAAGGATAATAATAATTATTATGAAGATAAAGATGCCCTATGGTACATTGAAAAGCATCCATCCCTCAATTGCTATTATATCAAGCGTTATAAAGATGGTAAATATTTAGTATATAATGATGTAATAAATAATGCACAGAACACTGGACGCATCCGCGTTCATATCGAATCACTGTTAACATCTCCAGATGATAAATTCCTGTTTGAAATTACCCCAGGCAATAATCAGGATTTTTATAGTATTAAAACTATAGTAGCTAACGCGCCTGATAACAAAATATGGGTAAATGTATCTGGTAATAACCAAAACAGTCCGGCAGGTAATGGAAATAATCAAGGTTCTTTAGGAAAAGGAGTTGGTGGTACTATTGGTCTTTGGACAGGTAATGGTGATAATGATCAAAATAGTAGATGGAATTTTGAGGAACCATCCTATAGTTTTACGGCAACACCAGTAATAACCAATAATTTTGATGGCACAGCAACCATAACAGCTACAGAAGGTAATATTTTCTGTACTACTGATGGAAGTGTTCCAACAACGGAAATGACATCTCGTGGTAGTTCATATACTTTCACAATTCCTAGCGGAACTACGGTAATAAGGGCAATAGCCAAGGTTGATGATAAAGAGCGCTCTATAATAAAAGACTATTTTCTTCCTCAGTGTCCGGAACCTATAATCAATAATACTAAAGGTATTATTAGTATTACTTCTTCTTTGGATGGATCTTCCATATATTATTCAACATCAGAATCAGGCAATGACTGGATAGATTATAATAATACGCCATTTCCGCTTGGATCATATTCTGTTGTGAGAGCAAAAGTAACCCATGTTGGATATGTTGATTCTGAAATTGTATTATATTATGGGGCTGTTTATGCTTCAAGTGCTTCCTATATTAATTCAACAGGGTTAGGAAGAAGCTATCTCATTGATGAGGATTTTAATGCAGATGCGGTTATCGGAACTTCTGATGCTCCTTTCACTGGCACCATCGACGGACAGATGCATACTATTACTGGACTTACCAGTGCGTTGGTGAATATTGCTGATGGCGCAATTATTAAGAATGTAATTCTGAAAGATGTGCAGATTAGCAGTGGCTCCACAGCAGGTAACGTTGGAGCCATCTGTAATGAGGCCAAGGGAGCTTCGCGTATCTATAACTGCGGTGTGCTGGGCACGGTCACGGTAACAGAAAATAAAGTAGTAAATGCAGAAACAAATGAGGAAACTATTACCTATACTGTTACAGGTACGAGCGAAATAGGTGGTTCAAATTACGTGGGCAGTATTGTGGGATTGCTTGACGGTACATCTCGCGTTATCAATTGCTATAGCTATGCCGTTATCCAATCTGGAGGAAATAGGGTAGGAGGTATTGTAGGGTATAACAATGTCAATGTCGCAAACCCTGCAAATGCTTCGACAGGACAGAAGACGATGGTCATGAACTGTATGTTCTATGGCGACATCAATGGTGGTGGCACTACAGGCACCAGGAATGCTCCGATCTATAACGGTAACCTCATTACCAATGTTGGCGATGGTGCTGGTGTTAGCAACTTCAATTATTTCCGCACTGAGGCGAGATATGTACAGGATGGTCGTATCAATGTCTATAATTGTGCGCTTTCTGCTGAGACGCGTTTCCTGAACCGATTCGAGTTTTTCCGCCATTTGCTGAACAGCAACCGTGCATTGGCAGCATGGTGGGCAACGGGCGACAGGGCTGATAAGGACGAAATGATGAAATGGGAGTTGGAAACAGCTGACCGCACAATTACCAGTCCCAATATACCATATCTCTATCCAATACTTAAGCCTGTTAAGGATAACAACGGCAAGTATATCCAATATCCATCGGTAGTGAATATCGACGCAACGAATGCACCTGCATTTACAGACAATACGGAACATAAGGAATCGCCACGTAACGAAGGACGCAAATTCAACACCCAATTGACGGTGAAAATCCGTAGGGGTTCACGAGCTGACGGTCAGCTATACGATGCGCCAACGGGTGCCAGGATTCTTGATGAAGAAGGCAATGAAATAGAAGCAGCGGATGGAACGCGGAATATCACCCTTAATATAACCGATAAGGATCCTGATCGCTTTAATTTCAATTACTATAAGGTGCAATTACCCTATTACAATGATTATGGCACGAAGAACTATACCGGTAATCGTGTGGTGACAGGGTGGAAGATTGTAAGTATGGATATTGAAGGCTCGCACGCTTTCTCTACCGGTGATATGCCAGCCGATGCATCTGCCTCTGTTAATGCTGATGGAGATATCACACTCACCACACCTTATAATTTTGCTGATCGTAAGAGTACGCAAAAGGACCTTTACGCCTCAAACGGCCACCGTATCTTTAATCAGGGAGCCTATTTCGATGTACCAGAAGGCGTGACCTCCATCACCATTGAGCCTTATTGGGCTAAATGCGTTTTCGTGGCTGACGAATATATGGATGTGGTGTACAGCACGGATATGAAAACAGCTTACCCGGTCACTACTGTTGGCGATGGTAGGCGATATGAAAACAATAAAATTAACATAGAAGGAACAGATTATGATGTTCAGACTACGATGGGTGATGCCGTCTCATCATTAAACCTTCAAAGCACAGATAGGGTTTACGACAAAGCCATCGTGCTGGTGGGTAATGTTCATAATTACGGAGATAATAAAAATCCTATGACGTCAGCTGACAAGACACAGTCATTTACCTTGATGTCTGTCGATTTGGATCATGATAACGAACCAGATTATTCATACATCCTTCGTTTTGATGGTCGTGTACGTGTACATCCTGTCAGAGTGGATTTCCTGAATGTCATCGGTCTTGGTATGGCTCAGAAATCAACAGGTGGTACGGGTACATACAATTTTGGTATTATGCAACCATACGGTTGGTTTGAATGTACGAATACCAGTCTTTTCCGTGTTACGCAGTTTGAGTATGATTATGGAGGCTCGAATGGCAAAGATCCAAGAGTAAATAGTCCTATGATTTTGCAGGGTGGCGTCATTGAACAATGGGTGACTGTTGGCGGAAGAGAATATGAGCATAAAGAAGCCAAATCTGTTACTTACTATCATTTGGGCGGGAATGTGTGGTTCAAGGAATTTCATATTGGTGTCCACCAGGATAAAAATCTAAAAGCTAATAATAAACCAGACGAGTTTGTTAGCCCCCATCCACCCATATCGGTAACTGGTGGTGACTTTGACGAATTCTACCTGACAGGACTATATAACACTCCCGATAATACTTATAGTGACAATGCTGAGTGTTATATCAATGGCGGTCGCTTCGGTAAGGTTTCTGGCACGGGTATGCAGGGTATTGGTAAAGTAGCAGAGCAAACTGGTAATATCGTTTGGCAGATAGACAATGCGGATATTGACGAGTTCTATGGTGGCGGCATCAATTATGCCCATGTCTCAGAAGGCAATATCACGACGGTTATCTCCAATAGTCGTGTTGACCTGTTCTGTGGGGGGCCTAAGTTCGGCGATATGAAAGAAGGTAAAATAGTGGTCACCAATGCCACCAATTGCACATTCCGCACTTTCTTTGGAGCTGGCTATGGTGGTAATTCTTATAACCGTAGGTATCCTGACAACAAAACTAATGTAACAAGTGATCCAAATTGGAATAATTGGGTTGAGACAGAATACACGAATGACTACAATTCAGAATACAAAGGTGTTTCTACAAGAATTGACTATCAATATATTCCTCAATCTGACAATTATCGAAGTGTTGCTCGTTTGTTTGTTGATTATGTGAGTTTCTCCCTGGCAACCACGCATAATGTAACATCAAAACTCACGGGTTGCACTATTACTACCAAACCTCTTGGACGCCTCGATCTTTTCGAGGGATGTGTCGGTAGTTTCTATGGCGGTGGCAGTCTAGGCAAGGTTTCTGGTCCAGTCAAGTCAACGCTTATTGACTGCTCCGTGGACTGCAATGTATATGGTGCCGGTTACTCGGCCACATTGCCTCCTGTGAGTGTGATGTACAATAATTTCGTGAAGGCTCCACATTATGACGGGAACCTTGGTGCCTATATGGAAGCCAAGCTGCCTGCTACTAGAAGTTTTACTTGGGTCCATAGCGATACTAATGAGTTATATGAAGTTTCAGATCCAGATAATCCAATTCGTGAGATTCGTACCACAGCAACTTTGACTGACCTCGGCACGGTGTCGGGCGACGTCACGCTGACCATCAGTGGCGATAAAACGGAAATCAAGAAGAGTGTATATGGTGGTGGCGAAGATTCGAATGTAGAAGGCAGTATCACCCTCTCTGTGACTGACGGTACTATTGGTACTGAAGGTGAGGGCGGTGTTGAGTATGGTAATATATATGGCGGTGGAAAAGGTATGCAGGAGGACGAGACGAAGGGTCTTGTGAAAGGCAATACCACCGTTACCATCAATGGCCATCCCACAGTCTTGCATAATGTATATGGTGGTGGTGCTTATGGTTCGGTGGGAACCTTTGACTATAGCGCAACGACAAACTTGCCTACCAACTGGACTAATAATACAGGTAAGTGTTCAGTGACCATCAATGGTGGTATCTTTGGTACTACGGGTCATAACAATGGTATGGTGTTTGGCTCATCGAGAGGTGACGACGTGCTTTATTTGCCTAATACTGCTAATGCCACGCATGTCAACAAACTGGCTTGGGTAAAAGAAACAGAGGTTATCGTAGGCAAAACCTCAGATACAGAATCTACCCTCCATATTTTGGGTTCTGTGTATGGTGGTGGTGAGAATGGGCATAACTTCGGTGATGCCCGAGTGACTATTAATGGTGGCAAAATCGGTGTTTATGTAGAGCCTGATAATTCTAGTGATTCCGGTGATTCTGGTGACTCTGGTGATTCCGGTGACTCTGGTGATTCCGGTGACTCTGGTGATTCAGAGGAAACTGATCTTGGTCCGGCAGATCCCTACCGTGGTAATGTGTATGGCGCCGGTTGCGGTACAGATACCTATACGACTGACGGCAAAACGTATTATAATCCCTTGGCCGGTGTTGTAGGTGGTAATGCCTATGTAACTATTAATGGTGGACATGTGGTACGCTGTGTCTATGGTGCAGGTTCTATGGGCTCGGTCGGTATTTACACGAACAACAATGGTACTCTCCAATGTACTGAAGGTACTGGTAATAGTACGGTGATCGTGCAAGGTAATAGTAAGGTGGGTACGCCTGGAATGCAAATGCCCGACGATTGGGGGTATGTGTATGGTGGTGGTAGAGGTGACATTGAAGATCCCACGCTCTTTCCTGAGATTGAGTCGTATCAATTCGTCAATAATACTGATGTGACCATCGGCGGTTCAGCCTTGATTTATGGATCTGTATATGGTGGCAGTGAGAACGGCCATGTCCTTAATAATACCCATGTGACGATTCAAGATAAATGTCAGATAGGATGGGGTGAAAGTGAGACTGCAAAATACACGGAAGAACAGTGGGCTGCTGAAAAAGCTTCTGATTTCTCTGAATGTGCACATTGGCCTTTTGAAGCACCTTACGCACCCTATGATATTTATCCTATAACAGTCACTAAGGATGGAGAAGGTAAGGTTACGTCTTATACGCCTCAAGAGGGCGTAAGAAATGGCACTGACGGCCATACCTTCTATGGCAACGTGTTTGGTGGTGGTAGTGGCTATTTCCCGTATGGTCGAAGAAATGAAACGGAAATGCTAAAACTCCTTAAAATAGATGCGGGATATGCGGATGGTTTATGGCTTAGTTCTGCTGGAGCAGTGGGAGGTAATACTGTTGTAGATATCACAGGCGGCCATATCCTGACCAGTGTGTATGGTGGTAATGAATGTACCGATGTGACAGGCAGTTGTACCATCAATATGTCGGGAGGTACGGTTGGCGTGCCTCGTGACTTCGATGCGAATAAGACGCAACAGAATAATCGTCTTGTTACCTGCTATGTGTTCGGAGCGGGTAAGGGTGACCAGCGTATTAACTTTAACCAATGGACGAATGTGGCCAGTACGCAGGTTAATATTTCAGGAACGGCCCGCATCTTCGGTTCTACGTTTGGTGGTGGTGAGGATGGACACGTAATTGGTAATGCTGAGACAAACATCACAGGCGGAGAAGTTAAGAATGGCATTCAGTACCCCTATATCGGTACGACGGGAACTTCGAGTGCCGACGGTAATGTGTTCGGTGGTGGTCGTGGTTACTCGGAAGAAGCACTGACAGCTGGCGTGGTGTGTGGCGATGTGGATGTCAATATTACTGGCGGCACCATGCTGGGCTCTGTATTCGGTGGTGGCCGATTAGCGCCGGTGGGTACGCATATCGTGTTGGCTGAAAGCCAATATTATGGTAAGCTGATTGAAGATGGCTATCTACAACAATTTGGTGATAAGGATCTTTATAAGCAGTTTAATGAAGAAGGAAAACTCATAGATATTTCAGATTTAGGACCTGATGATGAGGGGGGTGATCCTGATGTTACTCATGGCCATATTACCGTCAACATCAGTGGCGGTACGATCGGCTCTTCGGCTGTGAATGGGGCAACAACCAGTATCGGCGAGGTGTTTGCCGGTTGTAAGGGTTCTTCTAATCTTGAAAAAGCTCATCTTTTCGGTTTGTCAAAGACTACCTCAGTCACTATCTCAGAAGATAGTAAAGAATCGCCTACGCATATCTATAACACCGTTTATGGTGGCGGTGAGAATGGTAATGTAGAAAGGGGTGTCTCGGTTGAGATTAAGGGTGGCACGATTGACAAAGATGTCTATGGCGGCGGTAAAAAGGCCAGTACGAATATTTTGTGTAAAGACTTATTGGCTAAGACTTATAATACCACTGTCAATCTACACGGTGGCACCATCAAGGGCAATGTCTATGGCGGCGGACTGGGGCAGAAAGGAAAAGAGGCTGTTGATGAACAGCCTGCTGTTCCCGCTATCGCCGCAATTGTGGGTGGCAACGTCACTATAAAGATGAATGAGAAGAATGGTTGCGGTGATTATCAAAATGATGATTCGGATAATTGTGTAGTTCAGGGAACTATCTTTGGCTGTAATAATGTTAATGGAACGCCGAGAGGCAATGTAGAAGTAAATATCTACAAGACGGTGGGCGAGAAACGTGCTGGCACCTATGAGTTGGCAGCGGTCTATGGCGGCGGTAACGAAGCTGCCTACGAGCCTACGGATGCATATCCGTTAGTGTATCATGCAGATGCCCAAGGCGACAAATATAGTTACGATTATGTAGCATATACTAATGATAATGGTAACTACAAGCCATGTACCTATAATGAATATACTGGCGATGCGACAATCATTTCAGGTGGAGTTGCTTTGGATGATAAAGACAACAAGATTACAGCTCTCGATGATGTGTTCAGAGCCAATGTAAATATCTATGGCTGTGGAAAGACGAGCATTGGGGAAGTTTATGGTGGTGGTAATGCTGCACCGACACCAGCAACCCGTGTGACCGTGAACGAATGCTTTGAGATTGGCTCTGTGTTCGGTGGTGGAAATGGTGCAGGAGAAGGTAACCATGGTGCTAATGTCGGATATAGAGATTATTATGGACAAGAATGCGATGTGCCTGATTTAAGTTATAAGGCAACTCGTAAATCAAACTATAGTTATGGCACAGGTAAAGCTGAAACAAAATTATATGGTGGAACCATCCATCAGGCCTTTGGCGGTAGTAATACATTAGGTAATGTTCGAGAGGTGGCTTTCTCGGTTCTTGACCAGCAGAATGACTGTGATCTGACTGTCGGTGAAATCTACGGTGCAGGTAATAAGGCCTTTATGGATGCCAAGATTGAGCTCGATTTAGGATGTATTGCAGGCTTTAAGGAACTCTTTGGTGGGGCCTATAATGCGAATGTGAACGAGGATATCCTTCTGAGGGTTACCAGCGGTACATTCAATAGCGTGTATGGCGGCAATAATGTTGGTGGCCAAATAAATGGTACGATTACTTTAGAGGTGGAAGAGACAGGATGTCATCCTGTTATTATTGGAAAACTCTATGGCGGTGGAAAACTGGCTGACTATACGGCTCCTGCGGGAAGAGAGGATTCGCCTATTGTGAGGGTGAAGTCGGCCACCCACGTCGGTACCGTCTATGGTGGCGGTTTCCAGGCTAACGTGACGGGTAATCCCACAGTGGAGATTAATATGGTAAAGGGCATACTGAATTATCTTGATGATGATGCCACCAACAATGAGGAGCAGAATCTTGGTACCGTTGATAACGTCTTTGGCGGTGGCTTTGAAGGTTGGGTGAAAGGTAATACCAGGGTGTTAATAGGTACCATGCCAAACAAGAGTGCCGTGATTACGGGTAACGTGTTCGGTGGTGGTGATAATGCCGATGTCATCGGTAAGACTAATGTCCAAATCGGATATGATGACTTGAAACCAACAACGCAACAGACGACTACACCATAACAGATATTTTCAATTTACTACCATGCTGCCACTGTCTTTATAAAGGTCTTTGTTTTAAGGCCTTTTGGGATGGTGGCAGTATGGTAGTAAATGGCAGTTTTTAGCCAAAAAGTTTGGAAATGCGGTGGTTTTTTAGTAACTTTGTGGCATGAAACTGACATTCGTACTAAGGAACAAAAAAAATGCGCTGAAACTCTCGACAAAGACATTGGAGAGGTTTATGGAGCGCATTAAGACCGACACCAAGGATGGTGCTGTGGCCCGTCGTCGTAGGCAGCTGAGTATGGGGGAATATACCGACGGTT
>JAEEGK010006006.1_pt1 | contig 29273 bp, 21 predicted proteins | sample 8958771 | NCBI WGS metagenome assembly JAEEGK01 (sample SAMN16246547, study PRJNA631951) | gut metagenome | biome: gut microbiome; feature: rumen; material: SC-attached | host: Bos | place: Iran: Karaj | collected 2018-10 | reverse complement strand
TGGCGTGGGCGGTGTGGCCCTCCTGCCACAGGAACTCGCTGGTACGAAGGAACGGACGTGTGCGCATCTCCCAGCGCATGACGTTACACCACTGGTTGCACATCAGGGGCAGGTCGCGCCACGACTGAATCCAGTTCTTATAGGTGTTCCAGATGATGGTCTCCGACGTGGGACGGATGATGAGCTCCTCTTCGAGCTTGGCCGAGGGGTCGACCTCGACGCCGCTCTTGTCGTCCTTGGCGCGCAGACGGTAGTGGGTCACTACGGCACACTCCTTGGCGAAGCCCTCGACGTGCTCGGCCTCGCGACTGAGGAACGACTTCGGGATGAGCAGGGGGAAGTAGGCGTTCTGGGCGCCCGTCTCCTTGAACATCTTATCTAACTGCTGCTGCATCTTTTCCCAGATGGCGTAGCCATAAGGCTTGATGACCATGCATCCACGTACTGCCGACTGCTCGGCTAAGTCGGCCTTCACAACAAGGTCGTTGAACCACTGGCTGTAATTATCAGCCCTTTTGGTCAAATCTTTTAATTCTTTTGCCATGATTAATCAGTATTTCGTCAAATTGAGTGCAAAATTACAAAAAAAAATCAATTAAAATGCATGAATTAAGAAATAATTGCTATCTTTGCACCGTAAATGGGACAATATTTGTCAAACATCAATTAATAACAAAAAAGAAAAAGATTATGAAAAGTATGAAGACTGTAGTCATCGCTCTCTGCGCAGGCATGGTGATGGCAGGATGTAACAACTTGGCCAAGGGTACCGCTATCGGCGCTGTCGGTGGTGCTGCCTTAGGTGCTATTGTAGGTAAGATTGCTGGTAACACCGCTGTCGGTGCTGCCGTCGGTGGTGCTGTGGGTGCCGGTACTGGCGCACTCATCGGCAAGCACATGGATAAGGTGAAGGCTCAGGCTGCTGCCGTCGAGAATGCTCAGGTTGAGAGCTATACCGACGCTAACGGTCTGCAGGGTGTGAAGGTTACCTTCGACTCTGGTATCCTCTTCGGCACGGGCAGCTCTACGCTGCAGGCTGCTGCCAAGAACTCGCTGACCCAGTTTGCCAACAACGTGCTGAAGGTGAATACCGACTGCGACGTTGCCGTTCAGGGTTATACCGACAATGCCGGCTGGAAGAACTCTACCGCTGAGCAGAGCTATCAGAAGAACGTCAACCTGTCGCAGCAGCGCGCTCAGGCCGTGACCAACTACCTGCTGTCGCTCGGCGTGAGCAGCAACCAGATTCGCTCTACCACCGGTTTCGGTGAGGCTAATCCCGTTGCCGACAACTCTACCGCCGCTGGTAAGGCTCAGAACCGCCGCGTTGAGGTTATCCTCTATGCCAGCCAGGCTATGATTCAGGCTGCTGAGGCCGGAACGCTCCAGTAAGGATTGAAGAATTCAAGGATTCAAGAATTGAAAAATTGAAGAACTGAAGAATTGAAGTTCATTAAGAAACTGATACGTAGAATCGTGGTGGCTTTCTTGGCCTCCACGATTCTTTCTGTCGTAGCCCTGCGTTTCATCCCCGTATGGTTCACGCCCCTGATGTTCATCCGTTGTTATGAGCAGGCGAAGGAGGGTAGGGAGTTGCGCATGAGCCACCATTGGGTATCGCTCGACGAGATGTCGGAGTCGATGCCCGTAGCCGTTATGGCCAGCGAGGATGTCAACTTCCTCAGCCATCACGGTTTCGACTTTAAGGCCATCGAGCATGCCGCCAAGCGTAACAGCCAGCATCCGGAGAAGCAGAAGTTAGGCGCCTCGACCATCTCGCAGCAGACGGCCAAGAACGTCTTCCTCTGGCCGGGTCGCTCGTGGGTGCGCAAGGGCTTTGAGGTCTATTTCACCGTATTGATTGAGTTGATCTGGCCCAAGGAGCGCATCCTCGAGGTTTACCTGAACTCCATCGAGACGGGAGAGGGCATTTATGGTGTCGAGGCCATCAGTCGCGAGAACTGGGGCCTGCGTGCCAGCCAGATTTCTCGTGAGCAGTGTGCCCTGATTGCCGCCACGCTCCCTAATCCCCGCAAGTTCTCGTCGAAGGAGCCCAGCAAATACATGAAGAAGCGCCAGAAGCGCATCCTTCACGAAATGAAGTTCGTTAAATTCCCCTCCTGATCAGGAGGGGCTAGGGGTGGTCTGAAAACGAGTACATCGGTTTCCCCTCCTGAGTCAGGAGGGGTTAGGGGAGGTCTGAAGAAGCGTATAACTGATTGCGTAAGTGTGTTCAGACCCTCTCTAGCTCCCCCTGACTCAGGGGGAGAATCCATTTGTGAAAATCTGAAAACGAGAGTATCGTTTTCCCCTCCTGAGTCAGGAGGGGTTAGGGGAGGTCTGAAGAAGCGATTTACCGATTGCATGAGTGTGTTCAGACCCCCTCTAACTCCCCCTGACTCAGGGGGAGAATCAGTTGTGGTCGCCTGAAAATGGAAGTATCATTTTCCCCTCCTGAGTCAGGAGGGGCTAGGGGTGGTCTGAAGAAGCGATTATCCGATTGCGTGAGTATGTTCAGACCCCCTCTAACTCCCCCTAACTCAGGGGGAGAATCAGTTTGGGGAAGCCTGATTGAGCGTATTCCGATAGAACTGCCTGATATCCTCAATAATAGCATCGACATTCTGATACACCACTTCATTTTTATACCTCAAAAGCATGATGCGGTTCTCACGCAAAAACGCTGTTCGGATGTTGTCGTGCATTTCAGTATCGAAACGATTGTGAATCTCTCCGTCCAGTTCGATGCCGAGTCTCAGTTCGGGACAATAAAAGTCTATGACATAAGGTCCGACACCGAACTGCCTTCGGAACTTCAGCCCGTCTATCTGTTTGCCTTTCAGTTTCATCCAGAGTAATGCTTCCGGGGCTGTAGCATTATTTCGGAGTGTCTTTCTTAGTAGCGTTTGTTCTTGCTGGTTGTGGCGTTTGCTTATGTAGCTGGTGTTCAGACCCTTACTACCGCTTTCCCCTCCTGAGTTAGGAGGGGTTAGGGGTGGTCTGAAGAGGCGCTCTTCCGATTGCACGAGGTTGTTCAGACCCCCTCTGGCTCCCCCTGACTCAGGGGGAGAATCTGTCTGTCCTTCATGTGATGGTCTGACAAGGGGAGTGTCGTTTTCCCCTCCTAAGTTAGGAGGGGTTAGGGGTGGTCTGAAGAAGCAATTTTCCGATTGCCTGGGTGTGTTCAGACCCCCTCTGGCTCCCCCTGACTCAGGGGGAGAATTGAACAAGTTTCCGATAAGCTCGGTGACGTACGGGCGCTGCCAGTCGAGTAGGTGGCGGCGCTCGTCGTCGTACTGAAGAATGTCGAGGTCGATGGGGACGATGCCCAAAAGGCGCTTGGCCTGCGTGCGGCCGAAACTCAGTTCCATCTGCTTCAGACGCTCGTTCAGCGTTTCTTCGTCGAGCGTTGTCGTGCCCGTAGCCAGTTGGTTCAGGTAGGCATCGCGGCGTTTGGCATTGCCTACGGGCTCCGTCCAGTGCTCGCGCGAATATCTTAAATCCGAAAAAATCTCTTCCAGACATTGGCGTGCCCGGGAGAGATTCTTTGCTTGGAATCGGTTGGAAGCTAACGACAGAATGACTTTGGCCATTGTTCTTCTTTGCTTGTTCAGACCCCCTCTGGCTCCCCCTGACGTCAGGGGGAGAATCAGTTTCCCCTCCTAAGCTAGGAGGGGTTAGGGGAGGTCTGATTACCCTTTAACAGCGTTGATGCGGCTCTTCACCTTGTCGACATAGGCGTCGATGGTGGCAACGGCCACGATGTTCACCACGTCGCGGACGGAGGCACCGAAGTCGATGAAGTGGATGGCCTTGTTCAGTCCCATCTGAATCGGGCCGATAATCTCCACATCGGCATCGAGCATTTGCAGCATCTTGTAGCTCGAGCGGGCCGACGTCAGGTTGGGGAAGATGAGCGTGTTCACCTTCTTGCCCTTCAGTCGGGTGAAGGGATACTGCTCGTCGCGCAGCTCGTTGTCGAGGGCGCAGTCAAGCTGCATCTCGCCGTCGATGGGCAGGTCGGGATAGAGCTCCTGCATTTGCTCTACGGCGCGCTTCACCTTGCGGGCTCCGGCACTGGTCGAGCTGCCGAAGTTAGAGTGACTCATCATGCCGATGACGGGCTTCTCGTTGAAGAACCGCACCGCCGTCGATGCCAGCTTGGCAATGTCGACGAGCGTGTCGCTGTCGGGATTCTCGTTCACCAGCGTATCGGCAATATAGAACGTTCCCTTGGGCGAATTGATGATGTGCATGGCCCCGAAGTGCTGGTACTCAGGACGAATACCGATCACCTCGTTGACAACCTTGATGGTGTTCGAATATTTCGTATAGAGACCGGTGATGAAGGCGTCGGCCTCGCCCGTCTCGACCATCATCATGCCGAAGTAGTTGCGCTCGAACATCTTGTCGTTGGCCTCCTGGTAGGTGTAGCCCTCGCGCTGCCGCTTCTCGGTCAGTATGCGGGCATAGCGTTCGCGGCGCTCCTGCTCGTTGGGGTGACGCAGGTTCACAATCTCGATGCCCTCAAGACTGAGGTCCAGGCTCTTCGCCATCTTCACAATGACCTCGTCGTTGCCGAGCAGGATGGGCTGGCAGATACCTTCGGCCTTGGCCTGTACGGCAGCCTTCAGCATCGTCGGGTGTACGGCCTCAGCAAACACCACGCGCTGCGGATGAGCGGCGGCCGTAGCATAGAGCTTCTGCGTCAGCTTCGTCTCCTGTCCGAGCAGCACCGAGAGCGAGTCCTTGTACTCGTCCCAGTTGTCAATCTGCCTGCGGGCCACACCGCTGTCGATGGCGGCCTTGGCTACGGCGGCGCTGACCTCCGAGATGAGTCGCGGGTCGACGGGCTTCGGAATGAAGTAGTCGCGGCCGAAGCGCAGGTTGTTCACCTTGTAGACGTCGTTCACCACATCGGGCACGGGCAGCTTCGCCAGGTCGGCAATAGCGTTGACGGCGGCCAACTTCATCTCCTCGTTGATGGCCGTAGCGTGAACGTCGAGTGCCCCGCGGAAGATATAGGGGAATCCGATGACGTTGTTAATCTGGTTGGGATAGTCCGTGCGGCCCGTCGACATCAGCGTGTCGGGGCGTGCCTCCATAGCATCCTCATACGATATTTCGGGCACGGGGTTAGCCAGCGCGAAGATGACGGGGTCCTTGGCCATCGTCTTCACCATCTCCTTCGTCAGCACATTGCCCTTCGACAGTCCTACGAAGACGTCGGCACCGTTGACGGCCTCGGCCAGGGTCTTGATGTCCGTACGCTCGGTAGCGAAGAACCGCTTCTGCTCGTTCAGGTCGGTACGGCTGGTCGAGATGACGCCCTTCGAGTCGAGCATCACGATGTTCTCCTTCCGGGCGCCGATGGCCATATAGAGTTTGGTACACGAGATAGCGGCAGCGCCGGCACCGTTCACCACAATCCTCACCTTCGCAATGTCCTTGCCGATGACCTCCATCGCGTTCTTCAGTCCGGCAGCCGAGATGATGGCCGTGCCGTGCTGGTCGTCGTGCATCACGGGTATGTCGAGCGTCCGCTTCAGGCGCTCCTCAATGTAGAAGCACTCGGGCGCCTTGATGTCCTCCAGATTGATGCCGCCGAAGGTCGGGGCAATGCGCTCAACAGCCTCGCAGAATTTCTCGGGGTCTTTCTCGTTCACCTCGATGTCAAAGACGTCGATGCCGCCATAGATCTTGAACAGCAGGCCCTTACCCTCCATCACCGGCTTGCCCGACATGGCGCCGATGTCGCCCAGACCGAGAACGGCCGTACCGTTCGATATCACGGCCACAAGGTTGCCCTTGTCCGTATAGCGGTAGGCTGCGTTGGGGTCATCCTGAATCTCAAGACAGGGGTAGGCCACGCCCGGCGAGTAAGCCAGGCTGAGGTCAGTCTGCGTACGGTAAGCCTTCGTGGGCTTCACTTCAATCTTTCCTGGGCGACCGTTCTCATGATAAGCGAGAGCGGCCTCTTTCGTAATCTTTGCCATCGTTTCTTTTTACGTGTATTTGTGTATGTTTGTGTATGTTTGCGTATTTGGCGTGCAAAATTAGTAAAAAAATGGCAAAAAGCGTTGTGTTTTAAACAACTTTAATAGCTTTTTTCAGCGCAGGTAGATCTGCTGATAGCCCACAAGCCGCCAAGTCCTGTCGGCTACACCTTTATAATATATAAAGGCCTGATACTTGTTCTCCGTCTCAAAGAACGAGCCCTCCTCGGGCACCACCGCCGTCTGTCCGTCAGCCCGTCGCAGCAGGTACTGGTACGAGTAGTAGCCCTGTTTCTGCAGTATCCGCGCGTTGTAGCTCCTGTCGCTCTCGTCGTAGCTCATCACGTAGTCGCCGTCCTGCTCCGTCGTCCAGTCACCGTCGACGATGACGTCGCAGTCATACTGCGCTGCCGGCACCAGCTTATAGTTCACGTAGACATAGTCGCACGTGCGGTCGTTCTCGATGTTGTCGCTGTTGCGGATGTAGAATGCGCCGTTGGCGTCCTCGTCGTAGACGTAGCTGCGGCGCGGTGCGTTGGCAAAGGGGTAGGCCTGATAGTGGTGGCCGTCCCACAGAATGCGGTCCAGTCCCATCGTCGTGTGGCTCACGTCGAGCACCTCAAACTTATGATACTCGTTGCCTGCGTCGAAAATCAGGTTGCGGTTGTGCTCCCAGACCAGCTTTCCCGGCTGTATGTAGTTCGGCCTGACGTTCACCTTCTGCGTGTCCTCGCGCCCGTTCTGCATCACCACCGTCCACACCTGGGCAGCCTCGTTGGTCACGCTCAGACTGCCGTAGCCGACGGTCATCGCAACCTGCTGGTGACTCAGGTTGAAGTCGATGTCCGTATTCGTCGTAACGCTCAGCCCCACGTTCATCAGCGGCTCTGCCACGCGGAACTCCGCACAGAGCACGTCCTCCTCGTCGCCTTCCTCCTCGTCGTACACGTGCAGCCGGTAGTTGCCGCTCATCTTCAGCCGGCAGCGCTCGTTGGGAATCTGCAGCCGGTAGTGGGTGTAGAGCACCGTCGTGTTCAGCGAGTTCTCGTAGTCCTCAATCGGGTTGCCGTTGAAGCCCTCCAGCCAGTCGCTCTCAAACACGTCCTCCGCCGTCGACCAGTCGGCCTCGCAGCGTTCCAGCCTATAAATAAACCGGTGGTAGGTGTGCGACAGCTCGTCGAACGCCACGTTCAGCACGTCGTCCGTACCCATCCGCATCACGGGTGGCGACAGCCAGTCCTGATTCACCACCACTTGCAGCGTCTTCACCATCGGGCTGTATATCGTGTTCTTGGCCGTTGCTCCCATGCAGCTCATTGCGAGCAGAAGTACATATAGAAATCTCATACCTTTTTCTTTTCGTTGCAAAGTTACGAATAAAGGTTGTAACAAAGAAACAATTTGGGAAGATTAACGTAATATAAGGGCAGAGAAATACCACTCTTTTCTTAATTTATGTTGCGAATTGTCGTATCCTCAATATTTTTGATTATATTTGCGCTCAGAACGTCCTTTTGGGACAAGAATAACTAAATGCATTAATTGAGATACAACGCTATAAAAGACTAAAGTTATGACAAATAATCTTGATAAAAGGGTAAATAGAGATGCTCGTAAAGCTGCTAATGCTGTTTTCAACATTTGTGGAGCATTGGTTGGCTTAGCTCTTGGTGGTAAATTGTCAACTCGCAAAAGTAGGCCTTCAGGAATAAAAAGAAAAAGGCCTAGAAGGTGGTGAGTCAATAATGTAGTAATGCTTAGCTTAGCCCACGCGCAGCCCCATGCCCCCTTCCCGTCTTTGAGCTGTAGATACTGCCAAAACTTATCGCAATGCCGAATAATTGTTATAAATGTTATTAAAAGGAATTTCCCAACATATAACACTGATGAACTATGAATATACAAGAAATTGACATTCACTTTGATGTCCAAACCGACAGTAACGGTAAAGACCCTGATTATGCGAGCAAGACATTGAAGGCATATCATCAAGCGTTATGGAGTAAGCCTTTGCCCAATGGGCAGATGATGCAGTTGAAAATCGAAAAGAATTGTCTTAAATGGGGCGATATGTGGTTTGGCTGTGATTCTATTACAGCCAGTTTCTTGCATTGGCGATTTCCTCTAAAGGAATATGTGGAGCAACATATTCCCCATTTCGCAGAGTGGAAGAAAGAATATTGGCATAAAACCTATACGATAGGCGGTTCCATCATCTTTCCTATGCATCGATGGAGTATGAACCAGGCAAGAGGATGCAGCGTGAAAGTGTGCGATAGGTGGGACTTAACACTTGAATGTATTCGCAGATTCTATGCGGGAGAGCCAACACCCTTAGATACTGCATTGAATAAAGACAGGGCATTTTTTGAACTATTTGTTGATTTTAAAGGCTATGTAGATTTCTTCCTGCTTCAAGATTGTGTAGATCAGGATTATAACGTAAAGTTTTCACTTGACACTCCACTCTTTGTCAGCATGCCAATGCCAAAGACTCTCGATGAATACCTCAAATGGATTGACTTACAAGTCGAATTTGTAGAAAAGAGAGGAAAAAGGATTGCTGAATATGCTCGGAACCAGATGTAACTGCGGTTCTTTCGTTACACGGAGAAGGTTTGAAAGGAATCACAGGGGGAATCACGAGTTCCCCCTGTGAGTAGTCCATTAGTACCCTCATAACGGGCCGTAGCCCATGCACGAGGTCATTCCCAGTGCCGTCAGGAATGCTGTAAGCGCGGCTACTACAATCTACACCCGATATCCCCTCATCTCCTCACTCCTCAATAGCCTCCCCCTCCGGGGGGAGGGGGGAGGGGGCTTACGATTCGCCCCTGCAGGCTGATCTTCGTACGCTTCTGGTAGGTCAGCGGATTGCCGTGCTTGTCGGTCTTGTCGCTCTGCATGATCTCTACATAGTCGTTCAGATGGAAGGTGGCCTGTTCGAGCAGCGCCTTCTTCGTCAGCTTGTCCTCCTCGTTGCCGGCTTCGTGAGCTAATTGGCCGTTTTAGCTGTTCCAACTGCTGCAGTTAGACGTCTTAACTGCCCCAGTTTGCCGTCGCCGGACGACTTCTCGTATACAGCTACAAGTCCAAGATCACGAACTTGGATACAGAATACAGAATACAGTTTTATTTTAAGCCACCACAAATCCTGTTAACAAGAATATACTATTTATATTATATAAATATAATATATATATAGTATAATATAATTATACACATTCTTACCTGTCTGCACGCACCCGCCTCTAAAAAACTGTATTTCTGTATTCTGTATCATCCAGATTGCCGATTATGGTTTCCAGAAAAACAGGGCCTCGGAGGCGGCTATGGAGCGGATTAGCGCTATGGCTTCATCTGAGGGATTATAGACGGTCATGTTGGTATCGTCGCCGCTGAGGATTATCATGACATCGGCGGGGCGCAGGATGAAGTAGAGCATCTGCTTGTTGGCCATCAGCTCACGGAATGCGGCCTCCAGCTGGTGTGGGGCGGGATTCGCTGTCCATTCATCGCCGTCGGTGCTGATATCGATATGGTAATAGCAGTTGAGCTTGAGCAGGATGTTGGTGAACTTGCGGTAGATGTGGTCTATCTGCGGATGCTCGAGATAGTATTTCTCGATAGTGAAGTACTGGCCCGGGCTATCGGCAGGCACTTGCTGGGGCAGTATGTCGACCACCCAATACGGCTTGTTCAAATAGTCTTCGGTCGTCATAGGCTGCTAACTGATGCTCTCGGTCATGGAGACGAGGCCGTTGTGAACGGTGATGACTGACTGGCGCTCGAGTACGGCAATGAGGGCGTTGACGGCCTCGCTGATCTTGACGCCCGAGCTGGCGAAGCCGAGCTTCTTGGCGGCGAGACTGGCTATGCGCTCGGCGGGCAGGGAGAACTCCTCGGCGACGATTTCGCGGATGACGCTCATCATCTCGCGGTCGGGGATGTCGGCGATGGTGCGCTGCGAGGGCGAGCGGTAGAAGTCGCAGGCGTCGGCACTCTCGCGGTCGAGCCAGAGGGTGAAGCCGCTGCCGTTGAGCAGGGGCTCGCGGTAGAAGTTGGCGGCTGCCAGCTCGACAGCGCGCTGGATGTTGGCACCAGCATGACCGAAGCCGAAGTAGCGGGCGAGCCGCTTGCAGAGGTAGCCGTCGTTGACGGGCTGCTCGACTTTCAGGATGCGGCGGATGGTGTCGCGGTTGTAGACGCGCTCGGGGTTGTAGTTCTGCTTGTCGACGGTTGGCGGCGGCAGCTGGGCTTCCTGGTAAGGCCGCTGGTGGGCATTGCGGACGGCCTCCTCGACAGTCTCCGAGGGCTTGGCGCTCTCCACCGAGAAGGCGTAAGAGGGCTTCGGAGCCTCGGGCTTGACGGGAGCGGGACGGGCGCTCTCGGCCTCGCCGAGGGCCTCGCGAATCTGGCTGATGACGCGCTCGCGATTCTCGTACCAGTCGATGCTGTAGATGCGCAGGGTGCGCCAGTGGAGCATCTGGAGGACGTTGGGCTGGACAATCTCGCGGTCGCGCGTGGTCTTGGTGGCGTAGTAGCTCTTGCCGTCGCAGAGTATGCCCAGAATGTAGCGTTCGGGATTGTCCTTTGCCGATACGGCGATGTCGACCTTGAAGTTGGAGCGGCCCACGCCGGCTGTCACCGTGTAGCCGAGCTCGCGGATGGCCTGACAAATCTGCTCGATGAGCACGTTGCTGACGCTACCGGCTTCGGCCTGGGTGGCGGTCATCGGCAGGTGGCCGTTCTCGGCATACTCGAGGAACGCCTTCAGCCCCTCGACGCCCTTGGCATTGGAGCGCTTGAGGTCGATCTGGCTGGACGACAAGGTGGAGTATACCACCATCTCGTAGCGGGCACGCGAGACGGCGACGTTGAGTCGGCGCTCGCCGCCGGCATTGTTGAGCGGTCCGAAGTTCATGCTCACCTTGCCGAACTTGTCGGGGCCGTAGCCGACGGAGAAGAGGATGACGTCGCGCTCGTCGCCCTGAACGTTCTCGAGGTTCTTGATGAACAGCGGCTCCTGTCCGCCAAGGGCGATGTCCTTCAGGTCAGGATGGCGGTCGAGCTCCTCGCTCAGAATATCTTCGATGAGGTTCTGCTGCACCTTGCTGAACGACACGATGCCGATGCTCAGACGGCTGAGCTCGGGGTCGGCCAGGCGGCGCATCACCTCGTGGGCAATGGCCTGAGCCTCCTCGGGATTGCTGCGCGTGCGGCCCTTGTCGTACTTGCCGTCGACCTTGACCAGCCGGACCTTCACGTCCTGGTCGTCGACCGAGGGGAAGGTGAGCAGGCGGTTGTCGTAGTACTGCGAATTGCTGAAGGCAATGAGGCTCTCGTGCTTGCTGCGGTAGTGCCAGCTAAGGTAGTACTCGCGCATGGAGAGCGTGCGGCAGTCGTCGAGTATGCTCTCCATATCGTCGATGTCGGCCTCGTCCTCGTCGACCTGCGACGATGTGAAGAAGCTGGTGGGGGGCATCTGCTTGCTGTCGCCGACGACGATGAGCGCCTTGCCTCGGGCTATGGCGCCGACGGCCTCGCTGGTGGGCATTTGCGACGCCTCGTCGAAGATGACGAGGTCGAACTTCTCGCTGGCGAGGTCGATGAACTGCGCCACCGAGAGCGGGCTCATCAGCATGCAGGGGCAGAGTCGGGGCAGCAGCGTGGGGATGCTGTCGATGATGGTGCGGATGGAGGTGCCTCGACCGCCGTTGGCGATGTTGCGCTTGAGGATGCTCACCTCGGAGCCGTCGACCGATGCGGTGGCTGCCGAGGGGATGCGGTTGACCAGCCGGGCGTAGAGCTCGGCCTTGCTCAGCTCCTGGAACCGCTGCGTGTTCTCCTTGTACTTGTCAATCTGCTGGCGGAAGAGCAGTCCGTTGAACTTGCGCAGCTGCTGGCTGTCGTCGATGGCTACGGTAATCATCTGGTGGTAGAGGCCTTTGACGTAGGCGCTGATGGCAGCGGCAGGGCGGCGGCCCTCAGCCTCAATCATCTGGACGACGGGCTGCAGACCGAGGGTAGTCAGCTCGCGCTTCTTGTCAACCCAGTGGCACCAGTCCTTGACTGATGCGTAGTTGGCCATCCAGCGCTCGACGTTAGGAGCCGTGCCGTCGACCGTAGGCTGCGAGGCCGTGAGGCGGCCTAAGCGACCGACCAGACTCTCCAGCTGGCGGAACGTGCCCAGCAGAGCGTCGGCGCCGTCCTTGAAGTCCTGACGGAACGCCTTCCAGCCGCCGTCCATGCTGCCGACGAAGCGCTTGCGGCAGTCGCTGTAGCGCTCGCCCTTCTTCTTGGCGTAGCTGGCCAGCAGAGCGTCGACGTCGTCGACCAGCGTGAAGAGCTGCTCGGCATCGTCGACGGCGATGTTGCCATACTGGCGGAGCTCCTTCTGATAGCTGCGCTTGGCGAAGAAACGGGGCAGGAACCACTTCTGCTGAATCTCGTTCCAGCGGCGGCGCTCGCTGTCGACGTCGATGTTCATAATGCCGTCGAGCGGGCACTCCAGCTGGGTGTTGCGGTCGATGCAGGCAGACAGCCGCTCGAGCCACTTCACGTCGTCGGCGGAGGTCAGGGTGAAGGGTGTGGTGTTGCCGAAGCTGTTACGCTGTTCGCCGTACTTGGGCCAGAGGACGCCGAAGTCGGTCAGAACCTGGCGTATCTCGTCGAGCGTTGCGGTCTTGTTGTCAATGGGATCGAGTCCGGCCAGCGCATGACCGCGGGGACTGCCCACGAGGCCGACGACGGTCTCAGCGGAGTCGATCTGGCTCAGGCACTTGTCGATGAATGCCGCCGACTGCTGACTGTCGGGGAAGGTGTAGCCCTCGAGTTCGTCGCCCTCGTTCTGCAGATACTCGGTGATGCAGTCGTAGAGACTCAGTCCGCTGCTGCCGCGCGTGTGGAGCGCCTCCATGTAGGCTATCAGCTCCTGGCGCTCGCGGAACAGCTCGTCGGACGTGCCCTGATAGGCTTCGGGCGACTTCAGCTTGCGGGCGTTCAGCACCATGTCCATCTGTTCGAGGAAGTGCTTCTTCGTCACCTTGTTGGAGTGCAGCTCGAGACAGAAGGGCGCCAGCCCAATCTTCTCCAGGCGCGACTGCACGACCGACAGCGCCGCCATCTTCTCGGCAACGAACAGTACCCGCTTGCCTTGGAACAGGGCGTTGGCAATCATGTTGGTGATGGTCTGTGACTTGCCCGTTCCCGGGGGACCATGCAGGATGAACGACTTGCCGCGCCCCGACTCGACAACGGCCTCCATCTGCGACGAGTCGACGTCGAGGGGAATGCAGAAGTCGCGGGGCACGTTCACCTTATCAGTATTACGGGCGTCGATGGTGTCGTCAGTGTCGTCCTGACCAGCCGACTTCCCCGTCAGAGTGCTGATGACGCTGTTCTCCTCAAGCCGGGCGGCGTTGGTGTGGATGTCGTTCCACATGACGAACTTGTTGAACGAGAAGAGGCCCAGCATCGACTCCTCGAGCACGTCCCACTTCTTCTGCTCGATGATAGCGCGGCGGATGGCGGTGAAGATGAGCTTCACGTCGACGCCGCTTGCGTCCTTGGGCAGCTGCTTCAGGGCGTCGAGCTTGATGTTGAAGTTCTGCTTCAGCAGTTCGGTCAGCGTGATGTTGAGCATGATGTCCTCGTCGCGCTTGCGGACGACGTAGTTGTTGCCGGCCCGGCGGATGATGTCGACGGGCAGCAGCAGGATGGGAGCAAAGCGGGGCTGCTCGCTCTTCGTCGTCTCGTACCACTTCAGCATGCCCAGCGTCAGGAACAGGCTGTTGGCACCGTTCTCCTCGATGGCTGTGCGCGCCGTACGGTAGATGTACTTCAGTCCGTCCTGCAGCTCCTTCTCGGTCAGGTAGCTGACAATCTTGTTGTCGTTTATAAGCTCTGTGACCAGCGCCTGATGCTGAGTGGCCTGATGGGCTGAGTCGAACATGCCGTGCTGCGAGGGCTCCATCCGGGTGCTCGGACAGGGTGTTATCTGGTAGTCTTCACCGTTCTGCAGATGGTCCTCCAGACGGTCGATACCAAACGAAATGAAAGGTACAACACGCTTGCCTAACCGCGTGTTAAGCAGGTTGTTACGCAGCGAGAAGTCGAGCAGTTTGCGCTCCCAGAGCAACTGCTTGGTGAGCGTCACGTTGGGCTCGTCCATGCGCAGGTCGTAGTGGTTCAGGCTGTTGATGTAGCTGGTGGCGTTCTCGTGGACGACGCCCTCGTTCTCGAAGGTCCACGCGCCGTCCTTCTGCACCCGCTGGGGAATGGGCCTGACGTTGCCTAAGCGGCAGCGGCGCACGTCGACGAAGTGGACGAAGCTGTTGTCGTCTCTCACCTTGCGGGCAGCAGTCTCGACGGCATCCTCGAACGAGACAGCAGCCGACTGCGTGATGGCCGTCGTCTCGACCAGCACTACGTTGTTGTTGCCGTCGGCCATCTCCTTCAGCAGGTACGACGCATCGTCGCACACCATCTGCTGATGGACGGTCGGCGTGAGCCAGGCGCCTACCAGCGCGTGACCCTGCAGAATGACGATGATGGGATTGATGCCTATCTGCTCGAGGCAGGAGGCCATCAGGAGCGTGGTGTCGACACACGTGCCGAGCTTCTCGGACAGCACCTGGTCGGCGAGTCGGAGCCGCTGGCCGAACTTCTCGAAATTGGCAGGCGGCGCACAGTAGACGATGCCCTCCTGGCGCAGCGCCTTGTAAAGGGCAGCTACCTGCTGGCGCACGCGGTTGCGGTTCTGCGTCTGGTACTCGTCGAGCGACGACGAGCCCGTCAGTTGCTCCAGCTGTCGGCCCGTGTTCACCAATACCCGTGAGAGTGCCGGATGATTGGGCACGACGTAGGCGGCTATCAGCTCGGGCATGATGCCGGTGCCGCTCCACTGGTTGTAGGCCAGCAGGCTGATGGGGTAGTCGGCCCTGAACAGTTCCTCCTCGTCGTCGGCCACCGTCAGCGTGAACGACGTCCCGATGGTCTCGGTCGTCGTGCTCAGGGCGTTGATGTCGGGCTTGATCTCAACCGTGCGCAGCTGGACGGCGCTGCCGCTGCCCAGACTGTCGACATGAGCCGTACTTTCGACTATGTATGTGCCCTTGAGCGTCACTACGAGGTGCTGCCAGTCGCGCGTGTCGTGATTCTCGACGATAAGTGTCTTGCAACAGCCGATGCCGTTGGCCACCATCGCGTAGTTAACGCACGGCAGGTAATCAAACTTCAAAACGACCTTGTTCTCCATCATCGTTACTGTTATTGGTAAAAAAAAGCCCCCTCATAGCCTCACGGCCGGGAGGGGGCGATCATGAAACATAAACTATTACATTACTCTCATTTCTCTTATTTTCCGTTCAGGGCGAGGCTCACCTCCACAGCGATGCTGACAGTAGCACCCACCATCGGGTTGTTACCGATACCGAGGAAGCCCATCATCTCGACGTGAGCAGGAACTGAAGAGGAACCTGCAAACTGAGCGTCGCTGTGCATGCGGCCCAGCGTGTCGGTCATACCGTAAGAGGCGGGGCCGGCAGCCATGTTGTCGGGGTGCAGCGTGCGGCCCGTACCACCACCAGATGCTACTGAGAAGTAAGGCTTGCCGGCAAGCACGCGCTCCTTCTTGTAGGTTCCGGCAACGGGGTGCTGGAAGCGGGTGGGGTTGGTCGAGTTACCCGTAATCGACACGTCGACGTTCTCCTTCCACAGGATGGCAACACCCTCGCGGACGTCGTCGGCACCGTAGCACTTCACCTTGGCGCGGGGACCGTCGCTGTACGGAGTCTCCTTGACGACCTTCACCTCGCCGGTGTAGTAGTCGAACTGTGTCTGTACGTATGTGAAGCCGTTGATGCGGCTGATGATCATGGCGGCGTCCTTGCCCAGACCGTTCAGGATGACGCGGAGGGGCTTCTGGCGAACCTTGTTGGCCTTCTCGGCAATCTTGATGGCACCCTCGGCGGCAGCGAACGACTCGTGACCGGCCAGGAAGGCGAAGCACTCAGTCTCCTCGCGCAGCAGACGGGCAGCCAGGTTACCGTGACCCAGACCCACCTTACGGTCGTCGGCCACAGAGCCGGGAATGCAGAACGACTGCAGACCGATACCGATGGCCTCGGCAGCGTCGGCGGCATTCTTCACGCCCTTCTTGATGGCGATGGCAGCACCGCAAACGTATGCCCACTTAGCGTTCTCGAAGCAGATGCGCTGAGTGTCCTCACACATCTGGTAGGGGTCTACGCCAGCCTTCTCGCAAATCTCGTTGGCCTCTTCGATGCTGCTGATTCCGTTCTCTTTCAGAGCGGCCAGTACCTGGTTGATACGACGCTCGTAGCTCTCGAAACTAACTTTTCTTATCATAACTTGTGTCCTCCTTTATTCTTCACGTGGGTCAATAGCTTTAACAATTCCCTGCTCGGCGGTGGTGCGGCCATAGCTGCCGGTGAACTTCTTCACGGCCTCGTTGGCGTCCATGCCGCCCTTGATGGCCTCCATCATCTTGCCCAGGTGTACATACTCGTAACCGCAGACCTGATTGTCCTTGTCGAGGAACTGCTTCGTGATGTAACCTTCGGTCAGCTCCAGATAGCGCGTGCCCTTGGCGACGGTGCCGTAGAGCGTACCCGTCTGAGAGCGCAGACCCTTACCCAGGTCCTCAAGACCGGCACCGATGACCAGACCGCCCTCTGAGAAGGCGCTCTGCGTGCGGCCGTAGACAATCTGCAGGAACAGCTCGCGCATGGCGGTGTTGATGGCGTCGCAGACGAGGTCGGTGTTCAGGGCCTCGAGGATGGTCTTGCCCGGCAGAATCTCGCTGGCCATAGCGGCAGAGTGGGTCATGCCCGTGCAGCCGATGGTCTCGACAAGAGCCTCCTGGATGATGCCGTCCTTCACGTTCAGCGACAGCTTGCAGGCACCCTGCTGAGGGGCGCACCAGCCGATACCGTGAGTGTAACCCGAGATGTCCTTGATCTCTTTTGCCTGAATCCATTTACCCTCCTCAGGAATAGGAGCCGGTCCGTGATTGGGACCTTTTGCAACAACGCACATGTTGTTGACTTCGTTTGAATACTGCATATTAATTACGTAAAATTAGAATGTTGCTCTAAAACTTCTGCAAAGGTACACAAAAATACCTAAAACCGATTAATTTTACTCCCACTTTAACCTTATTTATAAATAAGCGGGAATAAAAAAACGCAACCACCTGCAGTAGCGGATGATTGCGGCGGCAAGTGATTCCGTTGGGACTCGAACCCAAGACCCACAGCTTAGAAGGCTGTTGCTCTATCCAGCTGAGCTACGGAACCAAAAGCGGGTGCAAAGGTACACATTTTCTGCGATACGGCCAAATTTCAAGCCTGAAATCTTATAAAAGTTCGGTCGTCGAAGGAATCAAAGCCCGTCATGAAGCCTTTTGTGGCCTTGAAACGGCCGATATTCAGCGGGTCGTGCGCTCTCTGCTCAGCGAGGCGGGCTTCGCTCTCGACAAGGGTGGGGCAGAGAAAGGGGTAGCCGTCGGTGGCGAGCACAATCTCCCAGGGGCGGAAGTCGAGGGTGACGACGGGCACCTTCTGCTCGGGTATGGGGAAACCGTCGATGACGGCATAGGTGACGTTCTGGTTGCGCATCTCCTGCAGCATCCGAGGGATGACGGAGCGGCGGGCGACGTCGTCGGTCAGAAGCTGTCCGGCAGTCATGCCTTCGGCCAGCAGCTGCCGTATTGCGGAGGCGCGCTGCTCGGCCAGCGCCTGCTCGTAGGGCTTCGGGTTCTCGTAGAGCTGACCGCCGACGAGACACTGGCAGTCGCCCACGAGCCACACCTCGCGGCGAACACGGCTGAAGACGGCTGCCGAGGCGGTGAGTCGCTCTTCGGGGTGCTCGCGCAGACGGCTTATGACGGCCTCCTTGTCGGGCTTCCAGAAAGGGATGTAGCGCTTGCGTATGGCTGCGCTGACACCCACGCAGAACTGGTGGCAGGAGTAGTCCTTGGGCATGTCGCGAATGAAGTCGGCAATGATGCTCATGGCGTAGCGGCCGTTCGACATTCGGCGGCTGTAGCGGCGTGCGGTCTTCGACGTGGAGCCGTCGATGACGGCAATGAAGTCGTCAGTGACGACGATTCCGTCCTCGCTTTTCTTCGCGGGATTTTTCGGGACGAGGTTTTGTTCGATTATTGTCATGCTTGTTGTCCTTATACCAGAAGAAGTACTGGCGCTGGGCTTCCTTCTCGCGCGGCGTCTTGGCGCTGAAGACGGGCTCGAGCGTGTAGGGGTCGAAGCCCGTGTACCACATCTCGGTGGCAATGGTCATCGGCGTAGGGGTGAAGTCCTGCACCTGCTCAAGATGGAACCCGAGTCGGCGGGTGATGTCGGCCAGCTGGGCCATATCCTGTTCGCGGCAACCGGGATGGCTGCTGATGAAGTAGGGAATGATCTGCTGGTTCAGATGCTCCTCGCGGCAGATGCGGTCGAAAATGCGCTTGAAGTCCTCAAACTGTCGGAAGGGCGGCTTGCGCATGAGCTGTAGCACGCGGTCGCTGGTGTGCTCGGGGGCTACCTTCAGCCGGCCGCTGACGTGGCGAGTGATGAGCTCGCGGGTGTATTCGCGGGCAGCTGCGTTGGCAGCCTCGTCCTTGCTGTGGTAGAGCAGCAGGTCGTAGCGCACGCCGCTGCCTATGAAGCTCTTCTTGATGCCGGGCAGGGCGTCGACGGCGCGGTAGACGTCGAGCAGCTGCGAGTGGTTGGTGTCGAGGTTGGGGCAGATCTGGGGGTGAATACAGCTGGGCCGACGGCAGCGCTCGCAGGCACTGAGGTTGCGGCCGTGCATGCCGTACATGTTGGCCGAGGGCCCGCCGAGGTCGCTGAGGTAGCCCTTGAAGTCGGGCATCTGAGCGACCTGCCTGACCTCCTTCAGGATGCTCTCCTTCGAGCGACAGGTGATGAACTTCCCCTGATGGGCCGAGATGGTGCAGAAGGCGCAGCCGCCGAAGCATCCGCGATGGATGTTGACCGAGAACTTGATCATGTCGTAGGCGGGAATGCGCTTGCCCTTGTACTTCGGATGTGGCTGGCGGGTATAGGGCAGGTCGAAGCTCGCGTCGAGCTCCTGAGTGGTCATCGGCGGGTAAGGGGGATTGACGACGACGGTAGGGCCGTCTGTGAAGCGCTGGGCACGAGGGGTGTTAATGGGCTGGAGTATGCGCTGGGCGTGCATCATGTTCGACTGCTCCTCGACGTGGCGTATGTTCTCGGCCTGTGCGCGCTTATCGGCCAGGCATTCCTCGTGGCTGTGGAGGACGATGTCGTCGGGCTGTGGCGTGATGTCGTCGGCGAGGTAGACGGTCTGGGGGATGTCGGTAATGCTTCCGATGGGGAAGCCATCGGACAGTCTGCGGGCCAGCTCGAGGGTGGGCTTCTCGCCCATGCCGTAGGTGATGAGGTCAGCGCCCGAGTCGCAGAGTATGCAGGGGCGCAGGCGGTCCTGCCAGTAGTCGTAGTGGGTGACGCGGCGCAGCGAAGCCTCGATGCCGCCGAGGACGACGGGAACATCGGGGAAGAGCTGCTTCAGGATTCGGGTGTAGACGATGGTGGGGTACTCAGGGCGCAGGTCGTGACGGCCGTCGGGACTGTAGGCATCCTCGGAGCGCAGCCGTCGGGCGGCGGTGTACTTGTTGACCATCGAGTCCATACAGCCCGGGGCAACGCCGAAGAACAGCCTGGGGCGGCCCAGCTTCTTGAAGTCGCGGTAGTCGCCGTGCCAGTCGGGCTGCGGCACGATGGCCACGCGGTAGCCGGCCGCCTCGAGCGTACGGCCGATGACGGCAGCGCCGAACGAGGGATGGTCCACGTAGGCGTCGGCCGAGAAGAGTATGACGTCGACGTAGTCCCAGCCCCGCAGCTCCAGCTCCTTCTTGGTGGTCGGCAGGAAGTCGGTCAGCAGGTAGTCAGCTCTGGTCGTTGGCACTATTCTTCCAGTTGATGTAGTACAACACGAGCTGCTGCAGGCCGAAAGCCTTCATGTTGGGATGATAGACAACGTCGAGGCAGAGGTCGAGCAGCCGCTTGTCCTTACCTGCGTCCGACTCGAGCATCGAGCGAATGTTCAGCTTGAGCTTGTCGAGCACGGCCTCGTCGATATAGCCGTTGGAGTCGACGAGGTCGCGCAACAGCTGATAGTCCTCGATGGTCTGAAGGTGTTCGTCACTGACTTCAATCTCTCTGGAACCTGAAGGGTTAGCTTGTATTTTTGCCATAGTCATATTATTGAATAAGGTAATTGAGTATTCCTTGCATGATGGCCACGCGCACGAGCTCCGACTTGATGCACTCGAAAGGGAAGCCCATCGTGAACGAGCGCTGGCGCGAGCTGCTGTAGGCAACGGCGGCACCGTAACCGTCGGCATAGACCAGCGGCGTGATGGCTCCGTCGGCAGGTATCAGCACGTCGGGCCGCTGGGCGGCATAGTGCTGCTCGTTGAGTTGGCGGTAGAAGGTGAACGAGGTGCCCATGCCAGTGATGGTCTCGTCGGCAGAAGGGTCGGAGCCAGCGGGCAGGCACTTCAGCACGTCGGCCAGGAACTGCTGACCGGCAGCGTCGGTCATGTCGCTGCCGACGTAAGAGCCGCTGACCAAGAGGCGGCCGCCGTTGGCCATATAGCTTCGCAACCACGACTGCAGGCCGGGCGTGAACGACTTATAGCGCAGCAGACTGTGGCCGTCGTCGCGCTCGAGCCCGAGAATAAGGTCGACGGCATCAGCCTGCGCAGCGTCGTCATCGGTCAGCGCGTCGGCCGAGCAGCTGATGATGTTGTAGTAGCCTGCCTGTCTGACGGCCTCAGCGTGGGTGCGGATGTAGTTGAAGTCGTTGCCCGCTATGAAGCGACCGGCCAGCTCGGTGAAGCCGAAGCCGAGTCCTGTGGAGTCTTCGATTCCCATCTTGTCCTTCCGGAAGTTGCGCTGCAGCCCCGTCCATCCGGCTGTGCGGCCATAGCTGACGCCCATATCCTGATCGAGGAGGAAGCCCTGCAGCGAGTCGTTGTCGAGAACGGCGGGCGAAGACAGGCGGTGGAAGCCGTTGACGACGAGCACGTTAGGACTCTGACGGTGATTGAACAGCGCCGAGACGACCTCAGACGGGAAACTCTCGCCGCCCCTGTTGACGGCCGTCACGCGGAAGGAGTAGAGCACGCCGGGCTCGAGGCGCAGCGTGAACGAATTGCCGCTGACTTGCTCGCCGTTGTTGAAGTCGCCGGTTCCGGTGGCCGTATATACTACAAAGCCCGAAGCTTCAGCCGATGGCTCCTGAGGGTCGTCGACAGGCTGCCACGAGAGTCGCACCTCGCCGCGCCGGCGGTTGACGAACTCCACCTTCAGGCGGTTGGGCGTCAGCGGGGCAACGGTACACGTCTCGTCGTGCATGTCGCTGACATACCGCAAGATAGTCTTATAGATGGAGCGTGCCAACGTGAAGCGGAAGTTCGGATCCTGGCCGTAGCGCATGTCGGGGAAGCTCTGGTGCGACATCGTCTCGAAGATGGCGCTGGGCACTTCGGGCAGTCGCGTCTCCGAGTAGTTGCGGTCGCGCAGGTCGCGCTTGGTCCAGCTGACGCCGAAGCGTGCCCTGATGTCGCGGTCGGCATTGTCGAGCAGGTCACTGGCCAGCTGTCGCGACATCATGCGCGGCAGTTCGCAGTTGAACACATTGGAGCCGTCTTTCTCAGTGGTGTAGATGGCCAAGGGTCCGTAGACCGAGTGGCCGTCGGGATTGTAGCCCGCATCGCTGTGAACGGCTAACGACAACTCGATAGGCACTCGGCGCCCTTCGCGGTTGGGCACGTAGCAGGAGCCTCCGGCCAGCAGGTTCTCGGTCAGCGAGCGGGCGTTGATGTCGTCGGCATAGTCGTTCTGTCCTAACCGCTGGCTATATGTCTCGTAGGGCATTCCCGCCCACTGGCAGTAGTAGCGCGCACCTTCCAGACAGCGGGGCAGTCCGCTCACGCTGCCGCCGCGCTCAATATTGCCCATACCGCCACCAAAGCGAACAGCGTCGGCCGTCACCACGCCGTTGCGGTGGCGGCTCTGGTTGGTCAGTGTCACGCAGTTCCACTCGTTGCAGCCCTTGTCGAAGTCGAAGGTGCCGAGATAGACCCACGTCGAGCCGCCCATCTGCTGGTTGACGCGAAATTCGGTCTGCTCGCCCTTGTGCCAAACGGTGTAGTGGGCGTCGTCGATGCTGCCCTCTACGGTCTGGTAGCTGACGTAGACGGCGTAGCGACCGGCCTCGGGGATTGACGGCTGGTAGCTCACGGAGCTGTACTTAGAGCGGCTGGTGGTAGTCTCGGCCCTGCGCGCCGTGCCCGCCTCAAAGGGGTTCTCGCCGTCGTAATAGCTGCCGCTGTGCAGCGCAAAACCTTTTGCCGACGTATTGCTCCAAGGCTGCCGGTAGCCCGTCTCGCGATAGCCCAGCAGGTTGTTGTGGTCGTCGTTGTCGACGATGACCTCATGGCGCTGCCAGTCGCGCTCGCGGGGTGTGAAGACGACGGCTCCGGCCCGCTCGAGCATCGGGATGAGATAGGGCACGACGATGGTCTGCGTGAAGAGGTCTTCGTTGGTGCCGAAGAGGGTAGGGCGCTGCCACTGCCACTTCTGTTCGCCCGTGTCATAGTAGCGCCCGTGACTGGCCCAAACCGTCAGGTGGCGGTTGTTGAGTCCTTTGGTAATCTTATAAGGTAGTGAGACGTTCTCAACCCACGGCGCCCCGTCGTAGTCGATATTGCCCCAGGTTTGAGCCGACAGAGAGAGCGTGAGCGACAAAACGGTAATTACGGTCAGCAGTTTTCTCATTGTACGTCTCCTGTCGTAAAGTTGTTCGGAATCTTCCCCTTGAAGTTCTTGAAGTAGAGCTTGATGTCGCGCATCTGCCCTTCAAAGTTGCCATTGGGAATGACGGTCTTCGTACACTCAATGAGGCGGCGCTCGTAGTCGAGGCCGTAGAGCAGAATGGGCAGACCGGCCTTCTGGGCAATGAAATAGAATCCCTTCTTCCATTCGGGATTGGGCGAGCGTGTGCCTTCAGGCGTGATGCATAGCCTGAACTCCTGAGCCTCGACGGCCGTCTTGGCGATGGTGTCGGTCATGCTGGTGTGCTTCTGACGATAGACGGGGATACCGCCAAGCCGACGGAACAACGGCCCCAGAGGCCAGAAGAACCACTCCTTCTTCATCAGGAACCCGATCTTCAGGCCGACGGCGCCACTATACAGTTGCCCCATCACGAAGTCCCAGTTGCTGGTGTGGGGAGCGAGACAGATAATAAACTTGTCGGGATGGTCTTCGGTCACTTTAACCGTCCATCCCATCCGTTTGTACAACAGCCAGTTACAAAACTTCTTCCACATAAACTAAACAGTACGGCTATAGGTTGTTAATCTGGTCGACAAGCTCGTCGACCTCAGAGCTGAACTTCTCGCGCAGGGTCTTGAAATACAGTTTAGCCTTCATTCCCGGCTCTACGTGCGAGATGCGGCTGGTGTAGTCGTCCTCCAGCCTGATGATGCTTGCCAGCACGTCTTCAGCGTTCGACTTCTCCTTCTGCGGCTCATTGCCATAGAGCGACGCAGCCACAGCCTCTGCGAACAGTTCCTCGCAGATGAAATTGATAGCGTGTTTGAGTGACCTTTTATTCGCCATAATAGTGTAAAGTTTGTAATTTCCAGTTAGCAAAGATAGCAAATATTATTCAATTGGCAATAAGTTTCATCAAAAAAAAACATAAAAAGCAGTTTTTCTTTCCGTTTCTCAATGAAAATGCGTATTTTTGCACGTCGAAATTGCATTATTCAACTAAAATAACAAAACAAAAGAGATTATGGAAAAGAGTGCATTGCAGATTGCAAGAGCCGCCTATCAGCCCAAGCTGCCGAAGGCGCTGCAGGGTGCAGTAACCATCAAGGAAGGTGAGCCGACACAGAGCGTAGCCGACCAGGAAGAGATCAAGAAGTTGTTCCCCAACACTTACGGAATGCCCATCGTGGAATTCGTGCCGGCTGAGAAGGCTAACACGACGAAGATGAACGTGGGTATTATCCTCAGCGGCGGACAAGCACCTGGTGGTCATAACGTTATCACCGGTTTGTTCGACCAAATCAAGAAGCTGAATCCCGAGAATCGCCTCTACGGTTTCATCCTCGGCCCCGGCGGTCTGGTAGACCATAACTATATGGAGCTGACCAAGGAGATTATCGACGAATACCGCAACACTGGCGGCTTCGACATGATCGGCTCTGGTCGCACGAAACTTGAGAAGGTTGAGCAGTTTGAGAAGGGCCTGGAGATTATCCGCGAGCTCGACATCAAGGCCATTGTCATTATCGGCGGCGACGACTCCAACACCAACGCCTGCGTGCTGGCTGAATATTATGCAGCCAAGAACTACGGTGTGCAGGTCATCGGCTGCCCGAAGACCATCGACGGCGACCTGAAGAACTCGCAGATTGAGACCTCGTTCGGTTTCGATACTGCCTGCAAGACTTACAGCGAACTGATTGGCAACATCGAGCGCGACTGTAATTCGGCCCGCAAGTACTGGCACTTCATCAAGGTGATGGGCCGCTCGGCTTCGCACATCGCTCTGGAGTGCGCCCTGCAGACTCAGCCCAATATCTGCCTCGTCAGCGAGGAGGTCGAGCAGAAGGGCATGAGCCTCGACGACATCGTCGAGTACATTGCCAACGCTGTGGCCGTGCGCGCTGCCGACGGCAACAATTTCGGTACTGTCATCATCCCCGAGGGCGTCATCGAGTTCATCCCCGCCATCAAGAAGCTCATTGCCCAGCTCAACGACGTGCTGGCTATGCCCGAGGCCAAGGAGATTAGCCGCGACGAGCAGGTCGACTTCGCCAAGAGCCACCTCACTGAGGAGAACCTCCGCGTCTTCAACAGTCTGCCCGTGGGTGTAGCCCGTCAGCTGGCCCTCGACCGCGATCCTCACGGCAACGTGCAGGTGTCGCTCATCGAGACCGAAAAACTGCTCTCGACGATGGTTGCCCAGAAGCTTGAGAAGATGAAGAAGGCTGGCAAGTACACCGGCAAGTTCGGTACCCAGCACCACTTCTTCGGCTACGAGGGACGCTGCGCCGCTCCGTCGAACTTCGATGCCGACTACTGCTATGCACTCGGCACCTCTGCCGCCCAGCTCATTGCCAACGGCAAGACGGGCTATATGGCTATCGTGAAGAACACGACTGCTCCGGCCGACCAGTGGATTGCCGGCGGTGTGCCCATCACGATGATGATGAACATGGAGCGTCGTGCCGGCGAGATGAAGCCCGTTATCCGCAAGGCTCTCGTCGAGCTCGACGGTGCTCCCTTCAAGTGCTTCGCCGCTCAGCGCGACCGTTGGGCCCGCGAGACTGCCTACGTCTATCCCGGCCCCATCCAGTACTGGGGACCCACCGAGGTGTGCGACCAGCCTACCATGACTCTGGCCCTCGAGCAGGCAAAGTAAGGCTACGCTGAATGTCAAAGAAGCATGTAGCTCGCCGTAAGCATACCGGCACCAATCAGTCTGATCACGGCTCCGGGCGTAAAAAGCGCCCTGGGGTCGTGACAGGCTTTTTTAAGCGCATTCCATCGTGGGGATGGTGGATTGGTGGCCTTGCCATCGTGGCGGTCTACATCTGGCTCTTCTACTATTTCTTCGTCGGTCCGTTCGGCTTCCGCTGGCGCGCTCTCTATGGCGACACCAACTATCCCGACGGCTACGAGATTCACGGTATCGACATCTCCCACCATCAGGGACACATCGACTGGGACGAGCTGAAGGACAAGGGCATGATCGGGCGCTACCCCGTGCGCTTCGTGATGATCAAGGCTACTGAAGGGGCTACGCGTACGGATGAGAATTTCCGCGAGAACTTCCACCAGGCCCGCGAGTATGGCTTTACCCGGGGCGCCTACCATTTCTACAGCGTCCACTCACCAGCCGCCCGTCAGGCGCAGAACTTCATCAGTCAGGTGAAGCTCGAGAACGGCGACCTGCCCCCCGTGCTCGACGTCGAGCATAAGCCCAATGAACAGACCGACGAGGAGTTCAAGGCCTCGGTGCTGAAGTGGCTCGACCTCGTCGAGTGGCACTACAAGGTGAAGCCCATCATCTACACCTATTATAAATTTAAGATGAAATACCTCAGCGACCCGGTCTTCGACCAGTACCCCTACTGGATTGCCCACTACTACGTGGACTCCGTCGAGTACAAGGGCCGCTGGAAGTTCTGGCAGCATACCGATGTGGGCAAGCTGCCCGGCATCAAGGGCCACGTCGACTTCAACATCTACAACGGCTCCTACTACGACCTGCGGCAGATGACCATCGGTTCGATGGAGACCATCGGCGAGAAAGCTTATAGCGAATAAGAAAAAGAAAGCCCCTCGGAACGTTTCCAAGGGGCTTGTCGTTGATGTTTAGTAGGCGAAGAGCGGATATTCCTTCATCTTCTCGTTGACGCGCTGGCGGACGCTGGCTATCACCTGCTCGTCCTCAGGAGCATTGAGCACTTCCTCAATCCAGGCGGCAATCTGCACCATCAGGTCTTCCTTAGCACCGCGAGTGGTGATGGCGGGCGTACCGAGACGGATACCGCTGGTCTGGAAGGCCGAGCGCGAGTCGAAGGGCACCATGTTCTTGTTGACCGTGATGTCGGCAGCAACGAGGGCGTTCTCGGCCACCTTACCCGTCAGGTCGGGATACTTCGAGCGCAGGTCGACGAGCATCGAGTGGTTGTCGGTGCCGCCGCTGACGATGCCGAAGCCGCGCTTCACCAGCTCGTCGGCCAGCACCTTAGCATTCTTCTGCACTTGAGCAGCCCACTCCTTGAACTCAGGCTGCAGAGCCTCGCCGAAAGCAACGGCCTTGGCGGCAATGACGTGCTCCAGCGGACCACCCTGCTGGCCGGGGAAGACGGCGCTGTTGAGCAGGGCCGACATCATCTTCACCTCGCCCTTCGGCGTCTTCAGGCCCCAGGGGTTCTCGAAGTCCTTACCCATCAGGATGATGCCACCGCGCGGACCGCGCAGCGTCTTATGAGTCGTCGAGGTGACGATGTGTGCCCATTTCACGGGGTTCTCGAGCAGTCCGGCTGCAATCAGACCGGCGGGGTGGGCCATGTCGATCATCAGCAGCGCACCTACCTTGTCAGCAATCTCACGCATGCGCTTGTAGTCCCACTCGCGGCTGTAGGCCGAGCCGCCACCGATAATCAGCTTCGGCTTGTGCTCCAGGGCCAGCTGCTCCATCTCGTCGTAGTCAACGCGGCCCGTCTCCTTATTCAGGTTGTAGCCCACGGGCTTGTACAGAATGCCGCTGGTGTTGACCAGTGAACCGTGTGAGAGGTGACCGCCGTGAGCCAGGTTCAGTCCCATGAACGTATCGCCGGGCTGCAGCACAGCCAGCAGGACGGCGGCGTTGGCCTGTGCGCCGGAGTGGGGCTGCACGTTGGCATACTCGGCGTCGAACAGCTTGCAGACGCGCTCGATGGCCAGCTTCTCAACCTCGTCGACCACCTGGCAGCCGCCGTAGTAGCGCTTGCCGGGGTAGCCCTCGGCGTACTTGTTCGTCAGGTACGAGCCCATGGCCTCCATCACCTGGTCGCTCACGAAGTTCTCACTGGCAATCAGCTCAATGCCTTTCAGCTGGCGCTGATGCTCTTTCTCAATCAACTCGAAGATTTGGTTGTCTCTTTTCATCGTCTTTGATAATGTGTCTATTGGGTTTTTATGTACTTTCTCGTTTCGGCGTGCAAAGTTACGAAAATTCTGCGTAACAGCCAAACAAAAGAATCAAAAAACTCGCTTATTCTTCCTGTATTGATAAAAACTTAGAATGCCCCCCTCCGAACAGACGAAAAGTTGAACAGTTACTTGTATAACAAAAGAGTCCCTTTTGTGTAATAATCATAAAAATTGTGGATAACTCGCGGGTTATCCACAAATTGTAAATAAGACGTTGCTATCAGTCCTCTTTACGTTCCAGTACACAGAAAGATCCTTTTGTGTATGATTCAGATAGATAAAAGAAGAGTTAATTAGTTAATTGAACTTTAATTTGCTCTTTTGTTATTTTATCATTCTTCGCGCCAAGTTAATGGCTCATCAACGTGGAAAGTGAAAACAGGTCTGCCTTCTTGGTATAAAGGGATGTCTATCTTTATGTCTTTAGCTTGTTTACAACGTTTGATGAAATCGGAACTATTACGCAGAAACACCATTTCAGAACTGCCATCAGCAGCATCATTGAAATAGTATTTCTTGGCTGAACCTTCATCAAATCTTGCTGTTATGTAATCTGTTCCATAATAATTACTCCCATTTATTTGACCCTTTGTTATTTGTATAATGGCATCATAGCCGTATTTCTTCATATATCTGATTGTTATAGATGCGTAAGTCTGCCCTTCATAGGGGAAATCTTGAGTAATATAATTATCACTTTCTAATGTTGCCCAGATGTTTTTAGTATCTGTCATTTCGTCTCTTTGTATGTTGAACTTCCATTCAGCCTTGGTTGGTTGGGGGGCATCTATTTGGGATTCCATAACTTCTTCGATACTGTCCACATCCTCATCATAAGCAGAGGGAACTTCTTTTTCGTTTCCATTTGTACATAAAAAGAGGGTTGTAATTACTCCAATTGCTATGAGCAGAATGCCAATGACATTACTTTTTGATGGATTGGGATTCGTTTGAGGGGTATCCGCAAGAGGTACACGTGAAGACGTGTACTCCTGCTCATTTTCAGTCGCTCTCATTTGTTTGTCTAATTCATCCGTAGCATCCTCTGGAGATTCTGCTTTGGATTCCTTTTCTTTTTTCCACTTCAAGAATTCCTCAAATTCTTTTTTCTCGTCAGTTGTCATAGTAATGTTGTTTTAGTTTGTTAATATTTTTTGGGTTTGTTATCTTCGTTTATAAATAAAAAACGTGGACAATTTACTTCGTCTACGTTTCTGAGGTATTGGGGAAAACCTATTAGTCTTAAACGAGTAAATGCCCACGCCAGCGGCGTGGACTTTCTACTATTGTTCTTGACTAATTTCTTTCAATTCCCCAATTGTCAGAAACAAGAATCAAAAGTGGACGTCCTGTGTCTTATGTCCTTATTATATCGTTATATCACCATACGCGCTTTATTTAGGGTTCAACTTTTTATTTACTACTTGCAATATACTGCTTGATTTTGTCAATAAGCAATTGCGTAGGCTCAATATAT
>JAEEGK010006003.1_pt1 | contig 29283 bp, 18 predicted proteins | sample 8958771 | NCBI WGS metagenome assembly JAEEGK01 (sample SAMN16246547, study PRJNA631951) | gut metagenome | biome: gut microbiome; feature: rumen; material: SC-attached | host: Bos | place: Iran: Karaj | collected 2018-10 | reverse complement strand
AATTGAATTCTTTTTTAAGATAAAAATATAAAATATATTATTTAAAAATATTTACTTTTTATAAATTAATATAAATGATTAATCAAAAATTCATATTATTTTTTTATTCATTTTAAAAAACAGTTGTTAATTTGAAAAATTTACATATTAAAAATTAATAATTTAATCTAATAATGATTATTCATCCTCAATAATTTTACTTTTACCATCCATAAATTCCATATTTTCTAATATTTCATCTAAAGGACCTCTAGTTTTTTTATTATCAGTCAAAGTAAAATCTTTTTCTTTTTTATTTTTTAATCTATCTTTTAAACTAGGTCTAAAAACTTCTTCAATATTTTTATTATTAGTATTATATTCACTTTCAACAGTTGAAGGAGAATTTTTCCTTTTATTATTTTTTTTTTTCACTTGCTCATTATTTAATATATCTTCTTTATTTTTCTTATTATTCTTCCTGTTGTTTCTTTTTGTATTTTTTTGAATTTTACTATTATTAATAATAATATTTTGTTCTTCTTCCCATTTTTCAAATTTATCAAGAGCTAATAATAATTCATCTAAATCATTCATCCATAAATGTTCTCTATCAGTCTTTTCTAAATCACTAAATTCTTTTTCTTTTTCTTCTTTTTGTTTAAGTAATTCTTCAACTTTTTCAAAAGTTAAACTCCAAAGAGGCATAGTTAACAAATAATCGTATTCTTTAGCTGGAACTTTTTGTTTAATTTCAGATTTTTTATTATCATTTATTTTTCCTAAATTATCTTCTTCATTCTCTTCATTTTCATTTTGAAGATTTTGATTTACTATTTCTATTTCTGCTTCTTCTTCTTCTTTTGATTTTTTTCTTAATTTTTCTAATTTTGACATTGTATCATAACCAGAATCTAACAATTCATTTACTAAAATTGCTCTTTTTTTATTCTTTAATATTAATTCTTCTGAAATAACAGCTTTAATAAATCTAACTTTATTTGATAAAATTCCTAAATCTTTTTTTAATATAGATAACATATATACTTTTCTTTTATCATATAATTCTAATCTTAAATCATAAAAAGTATTTAATATTTCTTCTATTGACGTATATCTTTTTATTTTTCCGTTTTGATCAAATAAAACCATATTTGTTAAAGATAATGTACTTTGTAAACCAAAAGTTTTTATAAGTAAAGCATCGTTTTCTTTAAATTTCTCAGTAAATTCAGGAAGAAATTTAATTTCAAAATGAACTTTATTATTAGAATGATTTTGTTTTATATCTTCTAATATAATAGGTTTCTTTTTTTTTTCCTTTGATTTTTCTTCATTTCCATCATTATTCTTATTTTTTTTTCCTTTACCTTTCTTTCCTTTTTTATCATTATCTTTATCTTCAATAACTTCAATTCCCATAAATCCCTGAAGAAAATTTTTATAATCCCTTGTCCATTTTTTTAAAGGAATTTCAATAATATGTAATACATTAGGATCTTTTTCATCCCAATAATATTTACCATTAATAATATAAGAACCATTTCCTTTTTTACTATCTTCAATAATATCACCAGTAAATCCTTTATACCAAGGATGCATTTTTGTGAAATTACCTCCATTTAATTTATTTTTCAAATTTTGTATTATTTCTCTTGGATTAAAACAAGGTACATTAGTACTCCATCCTGTACCAATTCCTTCAGTTCCATTTACTAATATCATTGGTATTATAGGTAAATAATAATTAGGTTCTATTTTTTGTCCTTCTTCGACAATATAATTCATTAATGGGAAATCATTACTATTAAATATATGACGAGTAACCTTATTTAATGAAGTATATATATATCTTGCACTTGCACAATCTTTACCTCCTAAATTTCTTGTACCAAATTGTCCAATAGGCATTAATAAATTTATATTATTTGTACCTACATAATTTTGACTCATTCCTACTATTGTTGAAGCTAAACTTTGTTCTCCATGATGATATGCTGAATGTTCACTTATATATCCTATTAATTGAGCTACTTTTACTTCATCTTTTAAATTTCTTTTAAAACAACCATATAATATTTTCCTCTCAGATGGTTTCAATCCATCACATAATGATGGTATTGATCTTTGATTATCATATAATGAAAATAATACTAATTCTCTATTTATAAATTCTTGATATGATATTTTATCAATATCTAAATCTAAAGGAGGAGAATTTGGATCAAATTTCATTAACCAATTTTTCCTTTCTTCAGTTTTTTTTTTATTAAAAGCCATATCAATACTTTCATCATCAATATCATTAGTGTAATCAAAATCAATTCTATGTTTATCTATATTAGAAAAATATTCCTGAGCTTCTTTACTAGTTGAAGTTCCCAAACCTTTATAATATTTAATTTTAAAACCTTTAATATTCTTATTTCTTTTTTCTACCCATTGTTTATATTCAGGTAAAGTATAAAAAGAATAAATTTCATTTCCTTTACTCGCTTTAATAATAGGAGTAATAAATTGTTTTAAAAATCCATTAATTTTAATCAAACTAGGCCAAAAAGTATGAATAAAATTAATAATTAATCCTTTAATATGACTACCATCAACATCTTGATCAGTCATTATCATAATAGAACCATATCTTAAATTTTTAACATCAGTATAATTTTCTCCAATTCTAATTCCTAATATTTTCATTAAATATTGAACTTCTTGATTTTTGGCAATTTTATTAGGAGGAGCTTCTCTAACATTAAGCATTTTACCTCTTAAAGGAAAACAACCAAAAGTATCTCTTCCAACAACTTCAATTCCTGCCATTGCTAAACTTTTAGCAGAATCTCCTTCTGTTAATATTAAAGTACATTTATCTGAATTTCTTGTTCCTGCTAAATTTGCATCATCTAATTTTTCTATTCCTAATAATCTTACTGATTTTTTATTTTTTCCATTCAATTTCTTCAAACATCTTTCTTCTTCTCTTGTTTTGGCATATCTTAAACACCTCTCTATTATACCAGAATTTAATATTTGTTTTACATATTTATCACTTAAATCAAATGAACTTCCAAATTCATCCTTTTTTGTTGTTAATGTTTCTTTTGTTTGAGAATCAAAAGCTGGATTTTCAATTAAGCAATTTACAAATATCCAAATATGTTGTTTAACATGTTGTGGTTTAATATTTAAAGTTTTATTTTTTTTTTGAATAACTTCTAATATTTTTTGAACAATTTTATCAGTAACATAATTAACATGAGTTCCTCCTTTTGAAGTACTTATAGAATTAACAAATGAAACTTGTTGAAATTGACTTTCAGAAAGTGACATTCCAATTTCCCATCTTTCATTAGGTTGTTCATAATATATTATTGCATCTTCTTCATCTTCATCTTTTATTGCATTTGTATACATACTAATATAATCTTGAAAATTTCTTATATTTATTTTTTCTTCATTATAATATACATTCACACTTTTTGGTGTCACTCCTGACATATCATATACTCTTTTTATAAATAATGAGATTATATCATTGTCTAATTTATCCATTTTAAATTTTTGTAAATCTGGTTGAAAAGTTATACAAGTGAAATCTTCTTTATTATATTTTTTTATTTCTGGTTCTGTGACTTTTAACATATTATTTGAAAAAATTTGTTTATATATTTTCCCATTTTTTTTATCTGCTGTTTCTACTATAAATTTTTTACTAAATATATTTGTTAATTTTGCTCCATAACCATTTCTTCCTCCTGTTGTTTTTTTTATATCATCATTATAATTTGATGAAGTTAATAAATTACCAAAAATTAATTGAGGTACATAAATATTATATTCTTTATGTATTTCAATTGGAATCCCTTTCCCGCCATTTTTAACACTAATACTATTATTTTCTTTATCAATTGTAACTTTGATATATTTCATTGTTTTATCTCCTATTTATTTTAGTTATATATTATATATATTTTTACTTTGATAATTATCTGCTGCATTCACAAGTATTTCATCAAATATTTTAAATAATCCTGGAACATAGGAAACTTCTCTGTATTCTAATTTTTTTTCTTCTTCGTTAAATACCCAAAGTTTTTCTTTTTGAAATTCTAAACTTCCAACATAAGTATCTGGACGAGAGAGGATGTGTTCGTATTGAGATAATTTTTTATATGTTTCTTCTACCGGTCTGTCATCTGACATTTTTTTTAAATTTAAATTTAATTTTTTTGGTTCAATATTTAAATATTTTTTTAATTAAAAGTATTTTTTTTAATTATTTATTTTATTTTTTTTAATCAGATGTTTTTAATAAAAGGAAAATTTACTTTTTTCAATTAAATAGATAATAACAAAAGAATATTCAAAGGAAATCATCATCAGGATTTTTATTGTCCTTATTATCCTTATTATTATTATCATTATTTTCATTATTATTATCATTGTTATTATCTTCTTTTTTAGAATTAGTATTATTCTCTTCATTTTTTTTAACTTCATTTTCATTAGTCTTATTAACATTACTTTTTTCATTATTATTATCTCCTTCATTATTGATTTGATTAGCAGCTTCTTCTTCTTTTTTTTTATATAATTCTTGAAGTCCTCTCAACATATTATTTTCAAAAAGAGTATAACAAGATCCAACACAAAATGTAAAATCTTTTTTATTTAAATTCTTAATAGAATTCATTAATTTTCTTAAATCACCAACATCCTCTTTAGTATCACTATAATTTAACTCATACATTTTACTAATAATATCTTCTACTAAATAATCTTCTCCATTTAATATTCTTAATATTGCTAATTTAACATACATTTGATTAATTTTATACATATCTTTTTTTTCAAATTTTAATTGTGATTTAATATAATTATCAGTCATTCCAATTGCTTGAGAAAATTTTTTGGCTCCACATAAAACATCTAAAAATTTAGTAAAGACTTTTTCTCCTGCTATTCTAACTAAATTATTATCTGCAGAATCTTCACATTCTTTTAAACAAAGAGATAATATTCTTTCTGCAATATCATATTTTTTTTCTGTTAAAAACTTATCTGATTCATCTATATATAACTTTATTGCTTGTTGATTTTTTCCTGCTACTTTATATTGATAAGCTGCTTTTTGTAAATTTTCTATTCCATTTTCAATTGAATTTAATTCAAAAAAGTATATTTCTGATATTTCTAAAAAACAATTTCCAGCAGCGAAAAAATCATTTATTTTTTTATTGCATATTATTGCTTGATTAAATGCTTCTATACTTTTTGGAAATAAATTTAATTTTTTATATAATTTTGCAGCATCTGTAAATTTTTCTACTCCTTCTAAATAATCTGCAGAAAATTTCAATTTAAAAAAACTCTTTGTTATTGCTTTTTGACCTTCTTTATATTTATCATCTGCTTCTTTTTGATTTACATTCATTTTTTTATTTTTATATATTATTATTTAAATAATTATTTGTTTTATTTATATTTTTTTTTGATTTATTGAATATAAAATAATTAAAAAAACAATAAGTTAAAATATTAAATTATATTATTATATTATTTTGTCATATCATCCATTCTTTTTGCAGTTAAAGTTCTTAAAGTTGAAAAAAATATTGTTTCTAAATCTTTTATTTTGGAATCATATAATTCTCTTAATTTTTTTAATGTATTATTATGTTCATTTGTTATTGTCATTATTGATGAATTTCCTTCTATTAATTCAACTGTATCCATATTTGCATTTCTTGTTTTTTGAATTTTTTTTCTATAATAATTTTCAATATAACTTTTATAATAGTCCATTGTCTTTTCTAAAGTATCCATTTTTGATTCATATGTTGTTTTTAAATTTTTTACATTTTCTTCAAAATTATTATTTGATTGAGGTTGATAATTTAATGTTATTGAATTATATATTGTTCCATTTTTAATTTTTTCTATAATATCATCATTACCAAAATTAGCTATTTCATTTATTTCATATTGATTTATATTTGTATTATTATTATTTTTTTTCTTATTATTATTATTATTATTATTATTATTATTATTATTATTATTATTATTATTATTATTATTATTATTATTATTATTATTGTTATTATCAATATTATTATAATTAATTATATTTATATTTTGATTAACAGGATTAATATTTTTACTTTTTAATTTAATTTCTTCTTTTTTAATATTTTTTTCTTCAACAAAATTATTTCCTGTAGTAATTATATTACTATTAGTATTTTTAATACTTGGGTCATTTGAAATTGTATTATGAAGGGTTTTAATTTTATTAGCATAATCTGTTTTGAGTGATTCTAAGGCATTTTTATATTCTTGTGATAATTTATTTGTTTCATCTTGCCATTGATTTATATGTTCAATACCACCATCTGAATATTGTAAAATAACATTATCTATATAATGATTTTCATCATCATTAATTCGATTATTAGAAAAATTCGGATTAAAAGTAACTTTTAATTCATTATTATTATTAATTAAATTTGTATTATTTTGATTAGTGAAATTAGGATTAAATGTTTGTATCATATTATTATTATTTCCTAATTGTTTCTTTAATGTATCTATTTCCTTTTTATATTCATCACTCTTCATTTTTTCATTAAAATATAAATTCCTATAATTTTCAACTTCAATATTATTATCTCCTTCACTAAAATTATTAGGACTATAATAACCTCCATCATCAATATTATTTTTTTGATTTAATAATTCATTTTTCAATCTCTTAACTTCATTTTTATAAAATTCAATCTTTCCTTTCTCGTCTAAAAATTCATTAACATTAGGTTTTAATTTAACATTTTTAGCTCTCATAGCAAATCTCAAAGTACTTAAAGTTTGATAATAATTTAAAGAAGCTGGACTAACAGTACAAATTATAGTAGTCATTGAATTTCCTCCTAAAGCTTGAGATAATAATCTAGTTAATTTAGAATCTCTATAAGGAATATAATTATTTTTTTTATTTTCTGCTAATTTATTTATTACATTTGCTAAAACAAATAAACTTTTATTTATATAACCTGTTTCCCCAGTTCCTTCATTTTTATTTTCGTATTCATTTATTCTTTCAGAACCTGCCAAATCAATTAAATTTAAACAAGAATATTTATTTTTAGAATAATCTAAATTATCATCATTTTCTTTTTTGATTTCAGTGCTTTCAATGAATATTTGAAAAATAGAATGTGAACGAGAAGAATATTCATTAATTAGGGTTTCTCTATATTTCCTATTTTCTTCTCCGAAATCTTTAATTCCAATCCCATCATTAAAATTATTAATTTTAACTCTTTTAGCCCCAGCAACAACTACCCCATATTTATTATCATCAATTAATTTTAAATAATTAGCATCAGTTAATAAATCATGTATATTTTCATTATATATTTCAATATAAGAGCAATAGACATTATAGCTAATATTTTCATTATCATTATTTTCAATAAATCTAAACACATCTCTTAAACTACAAGGTAATATTCCTGGACTATTTGGACTTCCTAACATTGTAAATGTTTTTCCACTTGTAGTTTGACCATACATAAATATTGAACTATTAATTCCATTTATTACACTTTTTGTTACATCTTTACACATATCTTTATATATATTTTGAGTTATTGAATTAGGGGAATATACTTTATCAAATGAAAATTTTTGAGGAGAATAAATTGAATCTATTAATGCTTTTTTCATTTCTTTATTATTTTTCTTATTATTTTGTATTGATAATGTGTAAGATTCACTTAATAATTCATGTGGGTCACTGTAAAAATTTGTTGTTGTTATTGTATTTTCAATTTCGTCTGTTTGCCAAAATTCAACGTCTTCGTGTTGAAGGAGAGGACGCATTCTTATACAGACTTTTATATTTTGAGACATGTTTATTTTGGTTATTTATTATTTTTTTTTTATTGAAAATTGAAAAAATTATTTTTTTATTGACTTTTTTTATTAAAATTAAAAATTGTTTTTTTATTTAGTTTTTTTAAGGGAATTTAAAATGGAAAAAATTTTCTTTTTCCTTATTTTATCCATTATCACTTTTTCTTTTGAATGTCCTCAATTACAATCTATAATAAAAAAAGATGAAAATGAAATAACATTATATATAACAAAAAATATAAATAACCTTTTATCAAATTCAAACAAATGTATTGATATATTACTTCAAAAAGGCAAATTATTATCATTAGACAAATATTTATCATTATTATTAGAAAAAAAAGTAAAATTTACCGATTCCTTAGATTTATCAATAAATTCCTTTAAAAAAAAGTTAGAAGATTTACATAATAAATATAAATTCACAGAAAAAGATTATCAAATAATATCTCCTGCATTTCAATGGGCTCAAAGTTTAGATGATATATATATAGAAATTAAATTTTCTCACAGACATGATTCTCCAGGATGTATAGAAATAAATAATATAAATGTAACAATAACAAATAATACTGCAAATTTTATAGGATATTGTATTTTAGGTGATATACCAATTAAAATTGATTTTCATATTGAAACTTGGCAAGATATTGATTATGAAAATTCAACTCATGGATTTTATGGTTTAGTAGGAAGATATCAAATGATTTTAAGAAAAAAAATTAATGGAATGTATTGGGATAAATTATTAAGTGATAAAAGTAGTTATTTACCTAATATGGGTATTTGGTTTGAAATGAAAGAAAAATTCCAAGATCAAATTAAGAAATTTGAAGAGCAAATTGATAATGAAGATTTTAAAAGACAATATGAAGAAATTGAAAGAGAAGTTAAGGAAAAAAGAGAAAGAAAAGAACAAAGGAAATTAGAAAGAGAAAAGAAAAAAATAGAAAAAAAAAAGAAAAAAGATAATAATACAAAAGAAGAAAAAACAACTGATTTATAAAATACAGAATACAATACAAAATATTTTGAATATATTAAGAATAAAATAAATAAAACAACAAGAAAAAAGAAACATATATTATAAAAATTTAATTATTCTTTAATAATATTCTTAATTATTTTCATATATTCATCAATTATTTGAAAACATTTACAATTTATATTTTTTAAATCACTAATATCTTCATAGCAATCATTTATTAAAGGTAAAGTGACAATATAATTATTTGATGTATTAGTTTTATTAAATAAGCATGCAATGAATTGCTCTTTTTTTATATTAGATATAATTAACTCTATATTTATTTCTAAAAGCATATCTTTACAAATATCAGAAGGAATATAATTGGAAATGTTTTGAAAATTGTTTCTAAAAGTTCTAAAATCTACATTATAATTATTGACATCCAATATATAAATTAATTGTATTAAACTAAAATTTGAGATTCTTTGTTTAAGTAATAAAAATTCAATACATTCACATAAATTCACTTTTTTCACTAATAGGAGAACTCTGTGATATATAATTAATTGTAGTAATTTTAGAAAGAACAGTTCTTACATAATCACCTGATATTTCATTAAATTCAATATATAAAAACACCTAAATTTCCTATTATATAATCATTTTTATGTTCTTCAATTCATCAAAATAAGAGCTATTTGGAATAAAAAATAATATTTACTTCTTTAAATAATAAATAATAGAGTTCAATTAAAGATAATTCAACATGACTTTCTAATTTATAATTTGAATTAATTTGTGTGATTGCTAAATTTTCTATTTTAAAATATTCTAAATATGATATTTATTTTGTATTGAATTATTATCATAATTTTTAAAAATTTCAAATATTTCTTTTAATTTTGATTTAGATGATCTTTTTTTTCTTTTCCTATTATTAATTTTTATGTTTCTAAAGAAATATGAAATAAATATTTATTAAGATTTTCTTCATATTTCTTTTGATTTACTTTTTTCAAATATTTTAAATATTCTTTATTATGGATTCATTTGTATTATCATATTCAATTGATTTTTCTAATTTTTTTATTTTTGATTCATCATCTTCATTTTCTTTTATTTCATTTAAAATATTTAATTAGATATTCTTTAATTTTTCAATAGAAAAATCTAATGATGTTTTTAATTGCCTTTTTCCTGTATTTATAAATTTAGGAAAAGGAGTAATGTCTTTTTCAATTTCTTTTTCACTTTCATTTTGATTTAATATATTTCCCATTTTTTTTATTATTATTATAAATTCTATTTAATAAATGTGATTTTGATTTTATTAAAAAAAATAATTTCACTGTTAAAGGAAATAATCATTTGGGGATTTTTTATTTTTATTTATCTTTGTAAAAATAAATAATTCCAATCATCATTTTATTAAGATATAAATAAAATATAAATAGTTTGATGTGAATAATTTATCAAATAATAATAAATCATTTGAAATGTAATTATTAATGTAATTAAAATAATAAATCAGAATATTCAAATATAAACAACAATAATTATATTGAATAAAAATAAAATTGAATTAATTTGAATTTATTCAAAATGTTATTATATTTCACATAATAATAAATAAATAAATAAAAAATTAAAAAATTATACAATCTTCATCTTTATTAATACTATTATTTTCATCATAATCTTTATTCTCTTTATTATTATCATTTTTATTATCACCCTCATCATTTTCATCTATTCCTTCAGCAATATTATCTTTAAAATTCTGAATATCAATTTCTTGTTCATAAACTCCATAATCACTATATTCATTTTGTAAAAATTTTTCAATAAAATTATCATTTTTTTTATTTATATTATCAAAATCATTAACTTTACTAATATGATCTTCATATAAATCCATAAATTTATTATATAAATTATCAGGAACTTCAGGTTTTTCTTTCATCCAATCAAACCAAAAATCATAATAACAATTTTCTTTTTCTAAAATTCTAACAAATAATCCTTTTAAATAACTATAATCAGGTTCATCTTCAAATCCTAAATTTCTAGTATAAATAATATAATCTTTAAATTCACTAGGCAATCCTTCACATAAGATTTCAGGACTAGTATTTTTTTTTTTAATATATATTTTCTTATATCTATCTTCACCTTTATTAACTTTTAATCCTTGCCAAGGTAAATTTCCTTTTAAAAAAAATATTAAAACATAACCAATTGCCTCTAAATCATCTCTTCTACTTTGTTCATTTCCATTTAAAGCATTAATAGAAGCATAACGTGCTGTTCCAGTTAATTTATTATTTGAAGTAAATTTAATATGTTGTTTTGTTTTTGTTGATCTATATTTTTTACTCAAACCAAAATCTAATAAATATATAATATGACTTTTAGTATCTAATCCCATTAAAAAATTATCAGGTTTTATATCTCTATGTATTATATATTTATTATGAATAAATTCTATTCTTTCTAACATTTGAATTCCTATCATCGAAACTGTTTTTATCGAAAATTTTTTTTTTTGTTCTTGAAATAAATTTTCTAAAGATTTTCCTAATAATTCCATTATGAGAATATTATAATCTCCTGAATAACCATAAGTTTTTACTGAAGGAATTCCATCTATTTTTTTAGGTTTAATTATATATTTATTATTTTACATCCTTTTAAATAACATAATAAATATGTTTCGGTTTCAATTTGATTTGTTTCTTTGTTTTCCTATTTATTTGTTTTTTTATATATTTGATTTTATTTTATTTTTTTACCATTTTTAATGCAAATTTTTTATTTGTGTTTATATTTATTACTGAATATATTTTTCCAAAGGAACCTTCTCCTAATTTTTTAGTTGCTTTATATTTATTGAAAAATATTCTTTTTGGTATTGAATCTTTAATATTATACTGATGATAATGATTCTCCATATTTAAAATTTTAAGTATACTTTTATTTTTTTTTCAGACATTTAAAATCATAAAATAAAAAAATAATTTTAATCAATAAAATAAATAATAACAAAAAAATGAAAGGAGAATTAGAAATATCATTAATAAATAACGAAAAATATAAAAATGAATGGATAAACGAAATGATAATAACATTAGAAAAAATGGAAAAATACAAAGATACAATATATAATAGATTAAATAATTCTTTATCAAATAGAATTCAAAAATTAAGTAATTTAAAAAGTAGAATAAACAGAATAAATCAAATAATCACAACATTTCCAAATTTGAATAAAGCAATAACTTTAAAAAGTAAATTTCATTATCCAAAAAATGAAGATTCATATTATAAACCAACAATAATAGATAAAATAGAAAATATTCAAAATTCAGAAAATAAAAATTTAATTAATGAACATACAATGAATTCAAAAGAAGTTTTAGGAGCTCAACCAGTTTATAAAAAACAAGATATTACATTATATTTTCAATTCCAAAATTTAATTCCTATATATAATGATATTGCAAATGAATTAGGTAATATTGTTAAAGATGGATTTAATAATGGAGATGATACTTTAAGTAAAATTGATCCTATTTTAAATTATACTACAAGTGATTTTTCTTTTAATGAAAAACAAAAAATTAATGTCGAGAAAAAAAATAATATTTTAATTCAAGATAATAATCTTAGAGATTCAGTTGCTTTAGGAGAATTAATGAAAGATGAAAATATAAAGAAGAAACCAAAAAAACCAAAAATAATTCAACAAGCACCAAAAAGTATTAGAGATAAACAAAAAATTAAACAATATGTTAAAAAGAAAAATATTTTAAAACAAAATTCAAATATTCAAGTAAATTTACCAACAAATTTAGGTGGATTAGGTAATATAACAGATTTTGATACTGGAAATTATCAAATAGAAGATTATGATAAAATAAATGAAAATGACTTTGATGAAGAAGAAGATGATATAGAAGAAAATAACCAAGATATAGTAAATGAAGATGATTATGATTTAGTAGATTACATAGAATATAAACAAACATATAAAAAGGACAACCCAAACACGATAATAAGCTCAACAAACATGCAGCCAACAGTAACTACATCGACACAACCAACTACAACAGTAACATCAACGATGCAAAATAGTAACATCCCAGCATCTCAGCCAGTGACAACAGGAAATATTCCATTACCTCCACAAATTCCTCCCTCAGGAAACATCCCACTTCCTCCTCCAATACCTCAATCTAACATTCCTAAGCCACCACCGATAGTACCTCCAATTCCTAATAATAACATTCCCACAGTTCCTGTTGTTCCCAAAACTGGGAATGTGCCTATTGCACCTCCAATTCCAAAAGCTCCTGCTGTTCCGCAGGTAGTGAGTCCTCCTCCTGGAGGGAATATACCTCTTCCACCTCCTCTTTTACCTGTCAAGATTGATCAAGAAGCCATTAAAAGGAATCAAGAAAAGGCAGAGAAAGCCAAAAAGGATGCTGAAGCCAAAAAAAAGAAAGAACCTCCTAAATTAAGTATGCAAGAAGAAATTGCATTAAAAATGGGAAAATTGAAGAAAGTTGGTGATGTTAAAGTTGAGCAAAAAGTTGATAATAAAAAAGCAGCTCCACAGGAATCTATGATGGATTTATTGAAAAAACAAATTAATTTAAGGTTTAAGAATATTAATAGACATAAAGAAGAAGATAGCAGTGAAGAAGATGAAGATTCAGATTAAATTTTAGTTTTTTAAACTCAATTTATATTTCATTACTTATAAAAAATTTTTAATATCTTTTTTTGAAAATTGACGGTTATATTTTTGAGATAAATAAATTTTTTTGTATTTAATTAAAATTAAGTTTATAATCAAAATATACTTAATAGCTTCTTCTAATAAAAAATCTTTTATTTTAATTAGGTTAATTAAATCCCTTTATCTAAATAAAAAGTAAAATATTAAAAAATAAAAAATAATATAATAATTATTCTACCTTAAAAATAATTAAAAAAAATCAAAAAAATCAAAAAATAAATCAAATAAATAAAATAGTTTTAATAAATATATAAAAAAAGAAAAATGATATTCATCAATAGCGCAATAAGACAATTTGGAGAAAACGCTTTGATCATAAATTACAAAGCAAAACAATTTTTCAACGGTCAAAAATTAGGAAAAGAGGATTTTGATAGATTATTTTCAGTGTTTGCAGAGAGTGGGAATATACCAAGATTTACACATCAAGCTCGAAACAATATGATTCTTACAATATGTTATTTTGATGCTGATTATAATCAAAATGCTGCAAATTATTATCATTTAAATTTCAAAGAAAATATTTATGAAAAAGTCTCTGGAGCTTCTCAAAAAATTGTATTGAATTATCTATTTAATTTAATTGAATTTGAAATTAAAAATAGAACTAAATCTAATTCTGAATTAAAAGGTTTCTTTAATGCTTTGAATAGTTTAAGTGCTGTTGAAAAAAATTTTGAAGAATATTTACTTATGAATTATTATTTTGGAGTCTTACAATTTTTATTAAAAGATTATGATTCTTCTATTGCTTATTCTACTTCAATTAACATGGATGTTAATGAACAAATTAAAAAAAATCAAATTCCACAAAATGATTTAATTAAATATATTCAAATAAGAAATTTTCTTTTAATAATTAAGACTTATGAAAATTCTGATTCAAAAGGAAATAAAAATGAAATTATTTCAAATATTGAATGTTTATTTGAATTATGTAAAGGACAAAAAGAGGATTTTGCAATCACTTTAGGAATAAAATTAAATGAATATCAAAATACTGGGTTTGAATGTTCTAATTGTATTAAAACTTTAGAAGAATTAATTATTATTTTACATAAAGAAATGTTATATGGTAGAAGTCATTCTAATATTATTAATCAATTTATTTATATTAGTGCTTTATTAGGTTATTATAATTCTCTTGTTGAAAAATTTGATCAAGTTAAAAGGTTTAGTAATAAAATTGATAAAAATATTGCTTTTCTTAGAGAATTTTCTCAAATTCCAAACAATAAAAATTCAACTAAACATTTACCTCAATTTGAATTTCTTAATATTTTATTGAAAAAAATGAGTGGATCTTTAGATAAATTGTCAAAAGATCAAAGTCAACATTTAGAAAATTATAAAAGGATGTTAGGAGATAATATTAATGGAATGGACAATGTTATTTATAATATATTTATATTAACCAATGGAAATGATTCTCTTGCAAAAAGTTTATATAAAAATAAAGAAGATAATTATTCTAATATTATTTCTAACAATCAAGATTTAAAAGCTGATAAGATTTTAAATTGTTATTTATATTTATATAATAAATTATCATTGTTATCAAATAAAATTAAATCAAATAAAAATGCAATTCAAGAATTAAGAATATTTTCCAAAAAAATAATTGATTATACTATTAATAAAGTTTCTATTAATGACTTTTTAAAGGATATGTTTGTATTATCTTATTTTAAAGATATTTTTAATAGAATTTATTATTCTTATATTTATTCATTTTATTTTGAAGGAAAATATGAAGAATCAATAAAAGAATTTAATCATTATAATGATTTAATTAAAATTCAATTTGAATTAAATACGAATAGTAATCAAAAAAGTTATTTAGATATTTTGAAAATCGGAGCTGATTCTTATTTTAAATTAAATCAATTCGATGATGCTTCTAAAATATATTCAAGTATTATTCCTCATAATAAAGAAAATGGTTTAATTAGATGTAATCTTGGTCTTTGTTTTGTTAATTTAAATGAAAAACAAAAAGCTTATGAACAATTTAAACTTGCTTATTCCTATTTTCAAAATAAGAATGACTCAAAGAAATATTCTATTATTCAATCATTATTAGATTCTTTGAATTAAAAAAAATAATGAAGAATTTGTTGTTTTTAAGGTTAAATAAAATTTTAGTTTAAATTTTTAAAAAAAGAAGAAAAATATTTTAATTTAATATTATTTTTTTATTGAAATATAAAAAATAAATAAGGATATTAAAAAATAATAGAAAACTCAAGAGCACTTTTTCTTATATATTTTTATTATCTTTACACTTTATTAAATGAATGAAAATGAATTTCTTGCGAGTAAATTATTTAAAACTTTCTTAAAAATATTGTTAATTGAGGATTTTGAGTCTCAGTCTAAATATTTATCATTATAATAAGTGTATTTTATTTAAATATTCCTTATTTTCTTCAATTATTATAATTATTATCTTTTTTCCCAACAATAAACTCTTTTTCAGTATTTAAACTTTCAGAATATTTTTTTGATTGAAGATAGTTTTGAATTAAAATTAACAAATATTAAAATTATATCATTATTATCGTTGTGCCTGTCAATTAAAATACTTTTTTTCTTTTTAGTCCTGCTAAATCAAATATAGAAAAAAGTCGTTTTTTTATATATTTGAAAGTGTAGAAAGTAGAGTTTAATTTTCAAAAGCTCTTATTTCATTTTTTCATATAATTTTATTATATTGATTTTCCATAATCTTAAAAGCAATCTCTTAATTCATCAATCTAATTGAAAAAATCCATTAAAAAATTTAAAAACTAAATAAAATATAAAAAAATAATTATTAAAACCAAAAAAAATCAAAAAATTTCATTTAAAACAATCAAACCAAGAAAAAATAAAAAAAAAAATGTCAAATAAATTTGTAGAAAGAGAATGGAATAAAGAAATAAAAGGTGAATTAGATGAAGACGGTTTTTTCACAACTCCAAACGGTTCATTTTGGGATCCAGATTATGTATATTTTAACAGAGAAGGATATGATAAACATGGAGGATATTATGATGATGATTTAAATTATATCCCTGGAGAAGGATGGGATGAAGTAAATAAATGTTATTTTGATGAACTGGATGAATATGACGATTATGATGAAGATTATGATAAAAAAGGTAATAATGATTTAGATGATATTATGGATCAGTTTGAATATGAAAATGATGATTTCGATGATGATATTTTAGAAGGAGAAAATTATAATTTTATTAATGATCCTAATGTTGAAACTATTCAAGTTCATGTTGGGAAAAATAAAAAAGGTAATCATTATGGTAAAGGATATTATAATAATAATGGGAATTTTAAGGAAAAAAAGAAAGATGAATGTGGAAAAGATAATTTAAGTGGAAATTTGAAAAATGAAATTAAAAATGAAGAAAATGAGAAAAATAAAAATGAAGATTTAAGTGAACATTTAAATAAAATGAATATAAATGATAACAACAATAATATAAATAAAGAAAATGAAAATAAACAAGAAATCAATAACAAACATGAAAATAATAACAATGATAATAATAATCAAAATTATAATAATAAATATGAAAACAATAATAATGATAATATTAATAATTATAATAACAAACATGATAATAATAACAAAAATTATAATAACAAACATGATAATAATAACAAAAATTATAATAACAAACATGATAATAATATTAATAATTATAATAACAAACATGATAATAATAACAATAATTATAATAATCATTATAATTATTATCAAAAACAAAACTGGAACAAAAATCAAAAAAATAATAAATTTTCTAATAATAACAAACAAAAATTTAATAATAATACTAATAATAAATTTAATAATCCTAAAGGAAATACACAATATATTAATATTGCTAATACTCATCAACAATATGTAAATCCAATGATGGGAAGCTATCCAATGGGGATTCCAATGGGATATCCAATGAATCAACAAATGTTAGGTATGTATAATCCACAAATGATGAATCCACAAATGATGAATCCACAAATGATGAATCCCCAAATGAATCCACAAATGAATCCACAAATGATGATGTATTTAATGCAACAACAAATGCTATTAAATATGCAAATGAATTTACCTTATAATGAAATGAAAAATAATGAAAGTAAAAATATTAATGAAAATATTGATAACAATAATAAAAATGACAATCATTATAATCATGAGAATAATAATAAAGATAATAATAATAATAATAATGTTGTTGAGGATATTAATAGTAATATTAAAGAAAATAATAATAGTGAAAATAAAGAAGGATAAATTCATGTATATTTAAAATATAAATAGTTATGTTTCATAATAAAACAAATTAATAAATAAATACATTAATAACCATAAAATAAAAATAAAAAAATAAATATTATTATATAATATAATTAAAAACCAATTTTAAAAAACTGAAAAAACCATTAAATTAAAAAAAGGGGAAAAAAATGTTTTTCAGAGAACTTCAATATTTTTGTGATACGATGACTATTTTAGGATATCTAACCACAATATTAAAGGAGAAATTCCAGATTCCAAATTTTAATTTTAGTGGAAGAAATAATATTTTAGTTAGCAACTCATTTAAATGAAAAAGCAAATTTACCAGATATAAAAATAATATACTACGAATGTCAATTAATATTTAATAATTCTAAAAAATCAGTTTTCTTTTCAAAATGATTCTGAAATAGGACAAACAAGTAAAAAAATGATTTAAAAGAATTAATTGAACAAAATAAAGCTATTGAATAAATTAATATTCATGAACAAAATGAAGTGTAGGTTATTCATCTGAGGATTATAATAATAGAGTTCAAGGTGGTGGTTTAGAAGGAGAATTTGATGAAGATAATGAGCAATTTGAAAAACAATTATTTCTGTAATGATTATTAAATTCTTATTAAATTAAAATAAGATTTATTCTTATATGATAAAAAACTTTAAATTCTGTAATTAAAAGAAAAAAAAATTAAAAATTAAATTATAAAAAAAATAATAAAAAAAAATGAAACCTAATGAAATCAGTTATAATATATACAATCCATTATATGTGGAAAAAAACATGGATCAATATGTTCGTAGTAAAATGAGTTCAGAAAGTTTCATAACACCATTAAGAGTAATTCCTCAAAATAAAGATGATAAAATAAGAAATCAAATAAATTATTTAGAACAAAGAATATATTCTCCACCACCCAAAGAAAGTTATCAATCACCTCCACAACAAGTATATCAAAATCAAAGACAACCACAAAATTATTTTTTAGATCCTCCTTTCACAAATCAATTACCTTTAAAATATTATCCTCCTACATATTCTAATGTTGTTGATTATAGTAAAAATAGACCTAAGCAATTTTTCCCTGAATATGAACCTAATTATTATCCTCAACCTATTGATAATGCTATTGGTGATTATACTTTTGTTAATCAACAAAATTATAATATTAATAATAATAATAATAGTAATTATAATCAGAATTATCATTACGATGATGGTAGGAATAATAATATTTATAGAGAAAGTAATAATGTTAATATTAATGTTAATGAAAGAAATTTTAATAATGATAATAATTTCAGAAAGGGGTATTATCAACAAAAATTAGATGATTTTTCTATTCAATCTAATAATGAAAAAAATAGAATTCAAGGTCAAGATAGATTATATGATGATTATAAGAGAAGAGTTATTAATAATAATAATGGAAATGGGGTTTATGGTAATAATTATCAATATTAAATAAAAAAATTTATGATTTTGAGATTATGAATTATTTTATTATTATTAATTCTTATATATTTTAAATTTTTAATTTTTATGGCAATAAATAAAATAATTTATTTTATTCAGGATAAAAAAAATAGTATTATAAAAAATTTTTTAACATATATTCTCATATTTTTATTATATGAAAAAAAATGATTTACAAAAATAAAATAAATGGAAAATATAAATCATCTAAATCAAATTAGAAAAATATATTTAGTCCATGATTATACAACATTATCAGTATTAATGATATTATCACTTGTAATAATGTTTTATTTAATCCCAAGAAAATTATCAAATGGTTACACAAAAGATTTAATATCAAATTGGAGAATGAGACCAATAATGGATTTTAATCCAGAAACAATATCTGATTCAAATTCTTCAATATATTATATAAATGAACAATTAGGTCTTGGTCAATGGGAAGGAATAGTAAAATCATGTAATTGTTTTTTAAGTGCAAATGAAAATTATTCAAATAAATTATATAGAAAAAAATGCAATAAAAAAATGTTAAAAAATGGTTGTGAAAATATAAATAAAATCCCATCTAGAAGTTATATTGCTTGGAAAGGAATAATTTTAAACCCAGAAATTTCAAAAAATAATTTAGAATATTTACATTATTTAAAAAATTATTCTGATGAAAGATGTGAAGATGATTTAAAAGATTGTGGTTATTTAGATTCTAATTATGAATTAAAATTATGTTTACCTAAAAATGAATTATGTCCAATTAATCATATTTTTATTAATCAAAACCCAATTGTTGAAAGTACTCTTTTCTATAAGAATATTAAATTAAATGATGATTATTATCTTCATTATACTAATGAAAAATCAAGTGGTAAAATATTAGTTCAATTAAAAATATCTGAATTAATGCCTTGTGGAAATCCTTTAAATGATAATAGAAAATCAATGGAATATTTTTTATATAAAATTGAAAAATTTAAATGTGAAGATAGTGTTGAAGATTTTAGATATTATGAAATTGATTTTGAAAATAAAAGTACTTTATATGATGAAAATGGAATTACTGAAATTATTAATAATTTACCTTTTTATGAATTAAATAATAATACTCAACAATTATTTATTAGAAGTTATATTGGTTTAACTAAAAAAATTAAATTTGATTCTTCTTATTTAGACTTTTTTGCTCATTTTAAATATAATCTTATTATCAATAATTCCTTAAGATTATTTATGTTTTTTATTATTGGATGTATAATTTATTTTTCAATTAATGATAATCATAAAAGAGGAAATAATAAAAAAATGTTTATCAGTGATGTTATTTCAAGAATTCTTATTCAAATTAGTATTTCAGTTATTATTTATGATACTTATTTACTTTATAATTATAATACAAAACTTTATTATTTATTTTCCTATATGAGTTCAATTACAAGTTATGGAACTACTAAAATTTATGAATATATCACTATTTTCTCATTTTTAGACCTTTATATTTTATTTGCTTTGACTTTTTTGTTTTTTTATAATCCTTTTTTCCTTTTAAGTGAAAAATTCGCAAAAATATGTCCAAAATTATTCTTGAAAAATGCAAATAATAATATCAATAAAAATAATAGTAGTGCTAATGTTGAAATTGTTGCTAATCAAATTAATAATGATAAAAATATGAATGGATTTGAAAGAATTAAAGATGCTAATAAAGAAGTTCAAGAAAAATTTGAAGAAAAATATTCTAATGAAAATGAAAATAAAAATGAAGTTAGTCCTAATGATTTGAATATTAACTTTGATGAAAAACCTCCAAATAATATATAAGATATTATATAATTTTATTTTTTTGATATATATAAATAAACTTTTTATATTATTTATTATTTTATTAAATGGAAAAAAAATATTAAAATAATAAAAAGGGAAAAAAATATTTCCTTATTATTGAAGAAAAATATTTAATAAAAAACAAAAAAAATTAAATTTAATCATTAATTGTATTTATGAAAAATAATAATTAATTTAAATTTATAAATACATTCAATATTTCTTTTCCAACCATTCTAAAATAAAATAAAAATGAATTCCAGTCGATTAACTAATACAACATCTCAAGGAGAAATGTCTTTTGAAATGGCATTAAAAAAAAATGTAAAACAAATAAATTAAATCTTATAATTTTAAAACATTTAGTTTAATCAATCTTTAACAATAAAAAATGATTTCAAAACTTTATCTTTACAAAAAATAAAAAGAAAAAATGAAATAGAATCAAATAATTCATTAAAAATTTTTAAAAGACAAAGAAGAGTATTATCATTTTATGAAGAAACAAAAAATTCAAATGAAATTTCTAATGAAAATTTAGAAAAGAGAATAACATCAGAAAGAAATAAAAACAATTCAAATAATAATTCATCTTCTCATGTAAAAAAAATTTAAATTATTTTATATTTTAGTTTGAAATAAAAAGAAGAAATAAAAATTCAGAAAATTTATTAAATAAATGTAAATCACAATTAGTTTCATATATTGAAAATCATAAAAATATAACTTTATCAGGCTCAAAAAGATATAGTGAAAAAAGTGGAGAATATTATTTGAAAAATGTTTTATTTGAGGAAAAGAAAAATTTATTTAATGAATTATCGTTTAAAAAAGAAATAAAAGAAAATAATAAAAAGAATTTAATAGGTAAAAAAACAAGTAAGAAAATTAAAAAAGAAAAAAAGAAAAATTATTTAACTCCAATTCCAATTAATTCTAAAAAAAATATAATTAAAAATAATTATGATAAAAAAGCTTTAGATAAAGCACAAAAAACTGCAATTTTTTTAAGAAGAATTGAATATTCTAAAAATATGAAAAAAGAAACTCAAAATAAAAAAGTTATTGATCAAGAAGTTATTGAGAATATTATACTTATTCAAAAATGGTGGAAAACTTTATATTTAATTATTATATTACAAAAAAATATAAGAGGATTTTTATCTAGAACTAAATTAATTAATGGTTTAGAAAAACAAGAAAATTTTATTAATATGTTATTAGATATTCATAATTTACATAAAAAAATTATGTTTAAAAGGTTTTTAAAAAAATTTATTATTTATAATCAGAATTTAATCAAAAAAACCCTTTTTTCTTTTTTTAATAATTGGAAAGAAATAAATGAGAAATTTCAAATAATAAAATCTATTAATGATAAACAAAAAAAGAAAAAAATGGAAGCAAAAATTAAAAAAAAAAATTTACAAAATGAAAAAAATAAAGAAAATAATATAATTATAGAAAATAAAAAAAAGAAAGAAGAAGTAGATATAAGTAAAATAACTCCAAGAAAATTAAATAAAACATTAGTGTTATGCTTTAAAAAAAAACATCAAATTTTGAATAAGACAATAAATAATTTAGAAGAAAATCATATTTATTCTGAAGAAAATAATTTTATAGATGAAAATTATGAAATGATGATTTTTAAAAATAAAAAAAATTCTGTTAGAAATTTAATGTCATGTCCTTTAAACAGAAGAATAGAATATGAAAAAAATTTTAGGAAAAGTCAAAGATCAAATTTAATAAAAGAAAATGAAACAAATAAAACTTTTTGTGATGATATTGATAAAGTTTGTAAAACTGTTGTTGTATCTAAAACTAAAAAAAGAATAAAAAACAAACCACAAGAAAACGAAAAAAATAATGAAATAGAAAATAATAAAATTGAAGATAAAAATAAGAAGAATTATATAAATGAAGAATATAAAAAGTTTAATAATGATATTATAAATGATAATAAAGAAATAAATATTAAAATCGATGATAAAAATAATAATATAAATCAAGTAAATATTCATCAAGAAAATAATATAAAAGAAATTATAAATAAAAAAGAAATATCAAAAAATTTAAGCTCAGATAATAAAAAAATAGTTTTAAATAATTCTAAAAAAGAAAAAAAGGAAAACAAAAATTCTTTACCTATATTAGTAAAGAAAAATAATATTTTACAAACAACTATTCAATTTCAAAAACCAACAGAAAATATTTTAGAATTAAAACAAAAAGAAAAATTTAAAACTGAAGAAAAGGAAAATATTGAATTATTAAATATAAATGAAGAAATAAATAATATTTCAAATTTTAAACCACCAAAAAAAATAAAAGAAATAGTAATAGAAAATTTAAATTTAAATAAAGATATAATAAAAGAAAAAGAAGAACAAAAAAATTTTGAAACTTTAGATTATGAAAAAATATTAAGACCACATCATTCTTTAAGAACAATCGATGATAATTTAAATTATTTAAATCAAAATCAAATTAATTCAAATAATCCTTTTAATGAAAGATTTATTAAATTTTCTCAAAATCCAAATAATAAAATCCTTGGTTATCCTATTCCAATTGATCAAATAATAAATTATAATTGTATTAAAAATAAGACTAATAATATTTATTTAGAAACAGAAAATAATAATCAAATTAATATTCATAAAAAAACTCTTTCATCTAATAATTTAATTCAATATAAACCACCTCATTTAGGTATGACTTTTTCTAAAAAAATTATTTCAAATGAATCATTTTCTAAAAATAATTTAAGAAATAACCAAAATAAATTAATTAATAGTAATTCCAACGACGCTATTAATTTAAGTACTAATAATACTAATTTAAATCAAGTTAATAATAATAACAATGGTTTATGTAATAAAATATATATGAGAAGAATTAACATTTGTCCACCTAAAAATTTAAATAAAACTTATATTCAACATCAAGGATAATCTTAAAACAAATTATTTTTTGAAATGATATAATTGATATTTTATATAATAATTAAATGAATTATATTTCTTAAACTAATTCTTTAAAAAAACATAAAATTAATTATTAAAATTAAAAATAGAAAATAACAAATTTTTCCATTTAAAAATAGATTATTATAATATTTCAATATGAAAAAAATGCTAAAATATATTATATTTTACTTTTTTAGTTTTCGTGTCCAAATATAATTAACATTAAGTGAAATATTATTGAAAAGGAGTTAACAGTTTAAAAACATATATAATGTATATTTAAATTTCAATTATTTATAAAAATTAATTCTTGTTTTTATGTAAATAAAGAATGAAGTATTTAAAATTCCAAGAAAATTGATATTGGAGTAGGTAATTAATTAGATTATGCAAAAAAGATTTATCCTCCCTTAATAAAAAATTTTAATTAAGGATACTTTTTATTCATCTTTTAAATATTACAATTATAATATATTAAAATCTAATTGAAACTCTTTATTTAAATAATTATAATCGTTGAAGTCTTTCCATTTAACTTTAAGAAATCTTTTTTATTTTTTTATTAAAAAATTGTTTTGATTCATTCTAATGAAAAATATAAAATTTCGCAAAAAAAATTAAAATAATATGAATTATGATTAAATAATTTATAATTTGAAAATTTTTAAAAAAAATTTCAAATTAAGAAAATTAAGATATTACTTGATCTTCATCTAAATTAAAAGAAGAATAAGATATAATGAATAAGAATAATGACAATTAAAAAAGATCATAATTTAAATTAAAAACAAAAAAGTCTTTTAGCATAATAATGGATGCAATACAAATGATACCATTGAAAAAAAGAAGTCAAAAATTCACTGAAAGATAAAAGAAATAAAAAAAAAGGAGCAAAAAGAGCCCATTCTAAAATCAAACACCAAATACCAGAATAAAACCAAGTGATTTGAGCTTTAGGATAAATATAACAAAAGCCAATTGAAAAAAGCCAAAAAAAGAACATAACCCCTAAAAAAAATATTGAGCTAAAATATTTAAAATAAAATTTGTTATCTTCATTAACTTTAATAAATCTAGTTCCATTATCTTCAATTTCCATACTCAAACCAAGTCCTCTTGCTTCAGTATATGTTATATTATTCAATAATTTAATACAAAATAATATTATACATGAAATAAATATTGCTAAACTAATTTTACCATATTCATTACTTATTGGATATGTAAAATTATTTCTATTTTTTTTAAATATTCTTTTTTCTAAATAATGATTTGAATAAAATAAAGCATTAAATCCAAATAAATTTGATATATTAAATGTAAAAAATAAACAATTCAACCATTTTGAACATAATATTGAATTATGTGATAAAATTAAAATAGGATGATAATGAAGGAAATTAAATACTAATATTTCAATAAATCCTTTTTCTCCAGTTGTTAAATGGAAAACAATTAATGTTTTAGTATTATTATTATTCAAATTGTTATCACTTTTATCTTCAATATTTTTTTTTTCATTAACTTTTTTATTATCATTAACTTGTTTTTTTATTGTTTGAACTTTTAATTGGTCATTTTCCATAATTTCATAATAAGCGGATTTTGAAACATTCTCAGGTAAACATATCATAATAACAAAAAATATTCCTGAAAGAAATACAATAAAATAAATCCAAAAACCTATGTTTTTACTAATATTAGAGACTTCAGATAAACAACTTAATGAAAGATGACCACTTCTATGATTTGATAGATAAATATTTTCATTATTTTTATCTTTTATATAATAATAAAAATCTGTTACATTTTTATCACAAAAGAATGTTATTAATTTATCTGTATAATTTAAATATGTTTTATTACAGTTTTCTGAATATAATTGTCCTTGATATAATGATTGCCTAAATTTAGGAATTAAATCATATTTAAAATTTCTTGTTGTAAAACATTCATCATTAAAAGCATTATCTTCTTTATTATAGATATTTATTCCTCTTTCAAGATAATAATCATTTAAATATTTATTATATAAAGGTATTGATATTAAGCTTGAATTAACTGTTAAATATTTATCATAGTTATTAGTAATGTCATTATTATTTTTATCATAAAAAAAAAAATAATTTATACTTGATATATTCTCTGAATTAGTATTTTCATTTCTAACGATTTGTAAAGTATAATTTATTGAATCTTTTAATTCATTTGATAAATAAGGAATATTATTTCTTAGACAGTAATTAATATAATTATTATTTACATTTTCTTCATTTTGAAATAATAAAATACTAAATGCTCCATTGGAAGAACTTTTAAAATATTTTGTATTATTTATAATAGATTGGTTTGATGAAATATTTTTATAAAAATTAATGACATCATAGTCATTTAATTTATTTTCATTTCTTCTTAATTTTCCATTTAATTTCTTATTTTGATAATAATATGAAAAACCAATAAATTCAATGATATTAAGAATATCTCCATTTATTTCTGCCAAATTATAATTGTTAATTACATCAACTGTAATTTCAACTATTTTATCTCCAAAATCATTTAATGAATTTAAGTTTAAATATAAATTAGATATTTTTTTAATATTATTTGTAATTGAAGAACTTTGAATAATATCAATATTATTATTTGTTTCATTTATCATTTTTCTACTATTATCCTCTAAAAAAGAAATTTCTTTATTAATTTCACTTATATTTATTTCACAATATACTCCTATAAATCCATTATTACATTTACAAATTGGAATTTCTTCTATTGAATCATCACAAATTCCATTATTATTTGTACAAGGATTATAATTTTCACAATCAATTTTAGTTCTATTATTATAATAATTTTCAGCTAATTTACATTTATTATCACTTTTTATCAAACCCTTTGAACACTCACATTTACGGTTAATTTCAATTAAACCTTCTTTGGAATCACATTTTGAACAATAATCTAAGCCACTATCATTTTTTTTTTTTTCATACCCTATATCACAAACACATTCTCCAGATTCAGCCACGACAGAATTATGTTTATAACATTTCACACATTCTCCATTCAGCGAGCCTAAATTTAATTGATCTTTACAATATTTACATACATTATAATTATTATCATATATTCCATATCCATTATCACATTCATTTAGACAATAATTACCATTTTTATTGGCTTCTATTTTATATGTCATATCATTACATTCTTCTTCAGTTAAACAAATATATTTATTACTTTCATTATGAAATATATATAGATTATCTGAACAATTGTCATGACAACTAAGGTTATAATAATATTGATTTATATCAGAACAATATTCACATTGATTACTATCATTTAAAATCTGATAACTTTTGCCACAATATTCTTCTGATCTTTCTATTTTAATTTTTTTATTTTGTTTTTCAGTTAAATTGAAATCACGTTTTGTTCCATTTTTAAAAGTAATATAATATAAAATATTATAATCCCCAAAAAAACTAAAATCACTTATATTAATTGTACAATAATATAAATTTTCTGATTCATTTGTACTTTTATTACATTCTGATTTCGAAGAATTATCTATTGATTTAATTTCAATACTTAATGGATAAGTGAAGTTTTCTATAAAAGAAATATATAAAGTTATATTTTCTTTCCATTTAATATTAATTGTATCTTCAGAATATTCAGTATCTTCAGTTTCTTCAGTTGAATTAATTGTTTTTACTGTAAAATTTTTATAAATACATTTACAACCTTCTTCTGGATTTTTTAATTCTTCATCTGTTTTTTCACAATCTTGAACATACGTTTTATTTTTCTCATATTGATATTTACAAATTGAATCCAAAAGACATCCGTTATAAGACTTATTATCATTTTCACAAAAATATTCCATCTCCTCACATTCTCTCAAGTTTTTAAATTTTTCTAAATAATATTTCTTTATTGAACTACAATTAATACATTCTATTTGATTTTCATTTGAAATATTTTTTCCAGAGGAATTTAAAATGGGAATTGTTTGATGTCCATAAATTTTGGTATTTTCAATTTGAGTATAAATATCATTTATTATTTCAAATTTAGTTTCATTATATTCAATTATTATATTATATTCTTCTTTTTCATTAAGTATTGAAGTTATATTAAAAGTAACATTTAAAGTATAATTTTCTTCAGAACAATTTGATATCTTAAAATCAGTTGCTGAGAAGTTTACCCGTTGACTTATTAAAGCAATTGAATTAAAGAATGATTCATTACATGAACCTTTTAATTGGAATAATGTTGAATTCTTTTCATTTATTGATAATTCATTGGAATAAATATAATTTGAATTTGAGAAATTTTGAAATGAAGAATAATAATAAAAATTTGCTAATAAATATGATTCATTTTCACTTATATAATATAGTCCTAATTTTTTAGAATTATTTAAATTGTTTATTATGAAATTGTTATCAATAAAAATAGAGATACAATCATTTGATTCATTAAGAAAGAAGAATTCAGAATCAATCATATATGTTTTATTTTCTCCGTCATTTACTTTTAAATTATTTATTTCTTTATCTTCCAAAGAATCATTAAAATAAAATAGATAAGTCCTTCCATATTTATCATTAAAATCAAGAAAATATATTGTTTGATTTAATTGATATTTCTTTTGAGATAAAATAAAAGATATTTGCGTAAAAAATAAAATATTTAAGAAAAATACCATTTTTTAATTATAATCATAAATATATAATTAATAAAATAAAAATATTTCTTAATTGTAAAAAAAATTTTAGTAAAAAAAGTTCCATTTTTTATTATTTTTAAATAATTGATGAAAATGATAAAAAACAATTATAATTTTTTTCAAATAAGAATTTCATTTTTATAAAATACCCCATATCTTATTTCTAAATATGTTTTTTTATTTTATTTTTTATAAATTAAATTTAAATTTAAAAATTTTATTTTCAATATTTTAACCCACATATTCCTTCTTTATTTTATCGAAAATTGGGGATTGGGGATTGGGCCCAA
>JAEEGK010006002.1_pt1 | contig 29284 bp, 14 predicted proteins | sample 8958771 | NCBI WGS metagenome assembly JAEEGK01 (sample SAMN16246547, study PRJNA631951) | gut metagenome | biome: gut microbiome; feature: rumen; material: SC-attached | host: Bos | place: Iran: Karaj | collected 2018-10 | reverse complement strand
GAGTTCTGCTTCAAGGGCGAGGACGGCAAGTTCTACTATGACTACAAGCAGCTCAAGGACGGTAAGAAGAAAGACCCTCGCGGCCGCAAGCTCACCACCGAGCAGCAGATCAACTACCTCAAGCAGCTCATCACCAAGTACCCCATCGACTCCATCGAGGACGGTCTGTCCGAGGAAGACTGGGAAGGCTGGGTGAAGCTCACCAAGGCCATCGGCGACCGTTGCCAGCTCGTGGGCGACGACCTCTTCGTGACCAACGTGAAGTACCTGCAGAAGGGTATCGAGATGGGTGCCGGTAACTCCATCCTCATCAAGGTGAACCAGATCGGTTCCCTCACCGAGACCCTGGACGCCATCGAGATGGCCCACCGTCATGGCTACACCACCGTGACCAGCCACCGCTCCGGTGAGACCGAGGACACCACCATCGCCGACATCGCCGTGGCCACCAACAGCGGTCAGATCAAGACCGGTTCCCTGAGCCGCACCGACCGTATCGCCAAGTACAACCGCCTCATGCGCATCGAGATCGAACTCGCCGACGAGGCCCGCTACGGTTACAAGAAGCTCCGCTAGTCCGATTCACAGCGGTTAAAACCCCAAAAAGGCTGACACATTCCTGTGCCAGCCTTTTTTAGCTATTGCTTTTATCTATTGATAGTGCGACTTCAGGGCCGCGATGTCCTTGTCATCCAGCACATCGGCCGTGATGATCAACTCGTCTATCTGGGCCGGGAGACCGAATTTGAGTTTGCCGGTCCCGTCCTGGCCGATATTGAAATCCAGCGAGTCAAAGGAGATGGAGGCCAGCGCATCCGGGATGGGCACCTCGTCGCCATCGGCAAAGTCGTAATACAGGCTCACCTTCTTGTTCTGACGATCGACGGTGAGGATCACGTGCATCCAGCCTTTGTTATAATCGGTGGGCAGGGGGCGGGTGAAATCCATCCGGTTCTTGCTGCCGTCACCCACATTGAACTTCAGATCACTGCTGCCCCTGAGGGAGAGGATGAAACCTTTGTACACCCCCTCGTTCCAGTCTTTGTTGGAAACCAGGCCGGGGTCGGCCGACTTGGGGCTGGGCAGCGAGGCTTTGAGCCAGCAGGCCACCGAGAAAGAGCCGGTGCCCACCTTCAGATCCTTCAGCGTGACGTAGCCGTTATTGAGGGCGATGCCTTTTCCGAAGTAGGCATCGTTATACGGCAGGGTGCCGGAGGAAGTGGTCTGCACTTTGCCCAAGGCGTCGTTTACGTCACCGTCAAAGGGGAAGTACGCCACCACGTTGTGCCCGGACAGGAGGCTCTGCACGCTGCTCAGGGCAGGCGTAGGGGCCGACGGGTGGAGGCGGTACCCGGCCCCGGGGCTCACACCTTCCTTCCGCTCCCCGGCCTCGGGGACATCCACGAAGACCCCGGCCGGCACGTGTCCGGTCCAGGTCTCCGGGCATTCGAGCCCCAGGGCGTAGGCGGCGATGGCCGCGATGTCCTGGCTCTCGGCATCCACGATGGTCCCGTCGGCCACGGTTTTACCCGCGACACCCAGGAATACATATCTTTCGGCATCCGTGTTTCCGCCATGGGTCTTGCCCGTCCCGCCGTGATCGGCCGTCACGATAAACAGCGTCTCATCCAGGATATCCTTCAGCTTGAGCTGGTCATAAATCCATCCGATATAGGTATCCAGGTCGCTGATGGCCTTGAGCTGGGACTCCGTGCCGAAGCCGATTTTCTCGCCGACGACATCGGGGGAGCCGAAATGGACAAACAGCACCATGGGGGCATTGTCGGCAAGATAACGCACCGTCATACGGGCGATTTCCGGATCCACATCCTTCGTTTCCCCCATTTCGACCCCGAGGTTGTGCTCAATGATGCCGTTGTTGATGGCATACCAACTCACAAAAGAGGCCAGTTTGGCGTCCGGATGGGCCGCACGCGCCACCCGGAAGATGGAGGGATAGGGACTTTTTACCGGATACTGGATATCCTTGTTCTCGGAAATATCGTTGGTAATTCCGTGCAACTCCGGCAGGACGCCGTGCAGCATGGAGGTCCAGCACTGCGCGCTGATGGTGGGGTAGGAGGTCTTGGACCGCAACGTGGTGGCCTGACCCGCGAAAATCTCGTCGAGGCGGGGCGTGGACGCATCCTTGAAGAATGCGCCGGCGCCGTCTACGCCGATGATGACGACGTGCTTGTAGGCCCCCTTGGATACCACGGGGTCCTCCGGTTTGGGTTCAGGAATTTCGGGCGTCTCGGGCGTCCCGGGATCCTCGGGGCCCACTTTCTGGCCGCAGGAGAAGGCCGCAAGCAGGGCCACGGCGGCAAGGGAAATCAGAAAAACTTTTTTCAAAATCGGGTGGGTTACTGGGTTTATGCAAATATATCAAGTACTATCGCCAAATCCAATTTTTTTCGACGGCGTGGTAGTATTCCTGCATCACGTAGAAGGCTTTCTTGCGGCGGCCCTGCTCGTCGATGAGGCCCTTGCGGTTGAAGTCGTCCTGGATGCCGGCCAGCGGACGCTTGGGGGAACGGAAATCCTTGAGGCACCAGGGGCAGAGGCCGCTGAGGGCGGGAATCTTCTCCAGCATCGGGAGGTTCTTCCGGTACAGCAGCTCCAGATACTCTTCCGTGAACCGTTCCGCCTCACTTCCGTGGTTTCCATAAAGCGCCCCGCCGCCGAATTCGCTGATAATCACCGGTTTCCCGGAAGGAACAAACCAGCAGACGGAGTCGCAGTCGGCGGGCCGTCCGTCGTACCAGCCGAGATACTGGTTAAAGCTGATCAGGTCCGTGAGGGCAATCAGCTCGTCGTCTATGACCGGGTGATACAGGTCCGGCTTTTCTTTCTGGACGGCCGCACTGACAAGGCGTGTCGGGTCCAGTTCGCGGGCTTTGGCAATCAGTTTTCCCAGGAACGAGAGCCTTTCCTTCGTGGGCGGCGTCTCGTTGGCCACGGACCAGATGATGGTGGCGGCGCGGTTGGCGTCACGGCCGATCAGTTCCGTCAGCTGCTTCTCCGCGTTGGCGTAGGTCTCTTCCGAAGACCAGTCGATGTTCCAGTAGCAAGGGATTTCCTCCCAGAGCAGGAAACCCATTTCCTCGGCCAGGCGGACCATCTGTTCGCTGTGGGGATAATGCGCCAGCCTCAGGAAGTTGCAGCCAAGGTCCCTGGCCGCCTCCAGCAGCGCACGCGCGTCTTCGGTATCACGGCATCGGCCCGGATTGGGGCCGATGGTCTCGTCGTGCACGGCCACCCCCCGCAGGAAAACGGGCTGGTCGTTGAGCAGGATCCGTTCGCCCTCCACGCGGACGGTGCGGAAACCCACGCGGTCTGTAATCGCATCGGCGCCGCATTGGATGGAAATGTCGTACAGGCGGGGCGTATCCGGGGACCAGCGTTCGGGAGAGGCCCGGAAGCGGAAGTGTGCCACCCCGTCCTTTCCGGCGCAGGCTTTTTTCCTGATGTGTAGTTCCGGGATTTCCAGGGAAACGCTGCCGCTCCCGCCGTCCAGGACCACATCCACCGCCACCTCCGATCCGTCAAAGCGGAGCCTGTAATCCTGGATATAGACCTCGGGCACACACACGAGCAGGACGTCCCGGGTGATGCCGCCATAGTTCCACCAGTCAAAGTTGAGGGTGGGGACTTCGGAGGCTCCGCGGGTGTTGTCCACCCACACGACCAGGCTGTTTTCGCCCTCCTCCAGCACATCCGTCACCTCGAACCAGAACGGGGTAAAACCGCCCTTGTGCGTCCCCAGGATGGTGTTGTTGAGGCCCACCACGCACTGGTAGTTCACCGCGCCGAAATACAGGAACCAGCGCTTCCCGGGCTGAGGATGGAAATCCAGCGTGCGCCGGTACCAGACGCTGCCCTCATAAAAATAGAGCCGTTCCAACTGGGTATTCCAGTCTCCGGGAACGGACAAGGTGGGCGCCTTGTCGAAGTCGTATTCGATGAGGGTGGTCTTGTCCTGGTAGAAGTGGCGGTCGGCGAAATAGCGTTTGTGGGGCTTCTGGAGCTGCATCTGGTACTTGTAAATCCCCGTATTCATGGGGTCCACGATGTAGTTCCACGGCCCGTTCAGCGAGATACGCTCCCGCCCCGGCACCAGGGCAAAGGCATCGGCCGGTAAAACGGCCAGCAGCAGCGCGAGGGTTACGAACAGTCTTTTCATGTCTTACAGTTCCAGCAGCGCGACGGCGTTGTTCTTCAGTTCGATTACGACCGTGCCCTCCTCCTCTCCGGGGAAAAGCGGCACTTCCGTATAGAGATGTTCGTCATCGGTCAGATGGCCGAAAACCGGCTGCTCCAGACGGCGTCCCTTGACCGAAACCGTTACAGTGGCCAGGTTGCAGGCATTATTGTCCCCGTCGTAGCGGGTCAGCAGCAGGACCGTCTTCCCGTCCCGGGCCGATGCGACGGCGTAGATGTCCCCGGCCCCGCCTTCCACCAGGCACCGGCAGTCATCCCCCGTGAGCTTGCTCCAAGCGTAGAAGACATAGAAAAGGGGCATGCGTCTTTCTGTCTGGAGGTCGTAGAAACCGCAATAGGACGTGGCGGGGCGGAAATCATAGTACATCATCATGTCCACCGGGGCATGCTGCAGCGCCGACATGGTGGCCGCGGCAAAGGCGGCCCCCTTCATGGAACGGCGGTGTTCCAGGTTGTAGCGCTCGTTCGAGGACCCGGCGCCGCTCTTGAACCGGCGGTAGTTCCACTCGTTCAGAATGAGTTCGGCATCCTGATAGCCGTACTCCTTCATCCATCCCCGGATGAGGTCGGCCTCCATCAGAAAGACCGACGGCTCGGCGCCGTACTTGTGCCAGGAGACAAAGTCGATGGGGACCTGGTTATCCCGCATGTATTGGAAGAACTGCGGGAAATAGGTCTTGGTGCCCTGGATGCGGCAATAGGAGGGACCGCCTATCTTCAGCTGCGGGAAACGCGCCTTGAGGTGCCTGGCCGCCACGGCGTAGAGCTTGTGGAATTCCTCCACAGGCGCCCCCCAGGTGCGCGGTTCGGTCTTCCATCGGCCGGAAGCCTGGTCCAGGTCGGCCTCGTTCCAGATCTCCCAGTAGCGGATGTTGTAATGGAAGCCCTGGGCCCAGCCTTCGTTGTAGTGCAGGATGATGTGCTCGCAGATGCTTGCCCATTTCTTATAATCCTTGGGCGGATAAATATTGTACTTGGCGGCCGTCTGGTTCTCGATGGTCTGACCCAGCCGGTAAAAAGGCTCGCTGCCCGACTCGACGAGGGTCCGGATGTACGCGTCCGTTTCCCGGAAATCGTACGACGCGGGCTTGTCGGGGTCTTTGCTGAAGTCCGGGAAGACCGCGGAGATATCCACCAGGTTCCGCCCGTAGTACCCTTCGTTGGCATCGTGCGTCCGGCTGAAGGGGATGTGCAGCGTTCGGAAATCCTGCATCTGCCCCCGGTCGTCAATGTACGGTCCGTTATTGACGGCGTTCATGGGCTTGATGGGGCCGATGACAACCGAAGGGTCAACGGTCACGCGCACCGGGACGGAGGTGATGTTGGGCTGGATTTCCTCCTGGGCCCCCAGCACCAGGCTCCAGGCAGCCAGGAAGAAAAGGGCAAGGAATGCTTTTTTCATGATTACTTCCATTTTACGTCTCTCAGATACACCTGCCGGCTGCCCTCGTGCACGGAGTTGAAGGCCAGCTGGCTCCCGTCCGGACGCCAGCGGGCGTGGAGGTCACAGCGGGAATACTGTTCCTTGTACTCATCCGGCACAAAGAAACTGCCCAGGGAAATGAGGGCTTCGTCTTCCAGCCTCAGCAGCACCCAACTGCGGTAACCGTCTTTGTTCCAGTAGCCTTCGCTGCTGATGAACTGCCCGTTGGGGGAAAAGATGCAATGCCCGTCCCAGTCCATGATGCCGGGGGCCAGGTGACGGACCTGCTCTTCTTCGCCCACGGAGAAAACCACATGGGACCAGGTCTGGTTCCCGTTCCAACGGGCCGTCACCACCAGGGTCTCGCTGTCGGCATTCCAGTTGAAGTGGGAGCCTTTCCAGCCGTCCTGGAAGCAGCGCCGAAGGTCGGTCCCGTCGGTGCGGATGGTGAAGGACACCGTGTCCCAGTGATAGACGTAGCCGCGTTCGGCCAGCTGCGCCTTGAAATCCTGTACGGTGCGCGCCAGGAAGAAAACCTTCCCTGCGTCGGGGCTGATGATGGTGTGGCAGAAGTAGGCCAGGCCGTCGTCCGAGGTGATTTCGGGCATCAGGCTGCGGGCATCGGCAACAGACAGGAGCAGTTTCTCTTCCCCGGTCTTGAGGTTCACCAGCCACAGGCCGTCATCCTCGGGCCAGACCTGGTCCAGCTGGGGATCCTGGCCCTCGCCGGCATAGCCGTAATCTGGCCGGCAGACGCGCAGGCGGGCATAATTGAGGCTCACCGCCCACTCTCCGGAAGGGTCCACGGCGCTGACGGGCCGATGGAAAATGCGTTCGGCACCGGTCTTCCAGTTCAGCATCACCGTGACGAAGCGGCCGTCCCGTAAGTCGTTGAAGGCGCAGAGCCCGTCCTCCCAGGGAAGCCAGTGGAACATGGCCGCCTCCTGGAAGTTCCAGCTGCAGGTCTGGCCGATGGGGATATAGCGGTTCTCCTCCTTCAGGTCCACCAGGGCCACCGTCGCCGTGTCGGTCTCCTCCGGCAGGCGGCCGGAGAAATCGACACCCAGCACAGCCAGGTATCGGCCATCCGGGCTCCAGGCGTTGATCCCGAAGTAATTGGCCAGCAGATGGTCCTGGGGGCCCTGCGTAACGGCATACGGCTCCCCTACCTCCGGGAACGGCGGCAGTTTCTCCCGGCAAGCCGCAAGGAGAAGCAGGAGGGTTGCGAAAAATAATATTCTGTTATTCATGGATTACAAAGTGCTGGAGGTATATCCTTCGTGTGAGGCGCCGGAAGCGCCGTAGGTTTCGTAGGCACCCGGGACCACACAGGTCTTCATGGGGTTGCCGCCCAGCTGGCTCCAGTTGGCGCCGGGGCCGGTGGTCTTCGGGCTGGTTATCTTGTAGAGCACCGCGCCTTCGCCCTCGACCGACGTACCGCAGACATAGATATTGCCGGCGTAGTCGATGGTGGGGCTGGTTCGCGGCGTTACCGTGAGGTTAATCAGGGATACCACGGAGCCGTCCTGCGGGGAGAGTTTGAGCAGACGCTGCCGGCTGCGGTCCGTCACATAGACGTAGCCCAGATTGTCAATCGCAGGGACGCCGCAGTTGCCGGCACTGGAACTGGTGGTGTATTCCCATAGCAGAGCCCCGTCGGCGACCGCCAGCTTGAAGATTTTGTCGGCGGCACGCACATAGGCATTGCCCTCGTCGTCCAGGACGCAGCCCAGGCCGTAATTGCTGGCATCGGCCTCCACTTCCACCTTCCAGATGGGCGTGGGCACCGTGTTGTAGGCATACTCGCTCAGGCTGTAGCGGGCGCAGACCAATATATCCTGCGCCGTCGTGGTCGAGACCACATACACACTTCCGTCCACGGTGGAGATGGCCGGCTGGTTGCCCTTGGCCATATAATGGTTTCCGTCCGTATGAGACAGGCCCAGGAGGTTGTAGGACCGGCCGGTATCGGAGTTGGCCGATGTTTTCCAACGGCCGAACGAGCCGTCGATGACGGCCACTTTGTAGCCGCCGCCGGTATCGTCGGCGCTGCCGCGGGCCGTGCCGAAGACCAGTTTTCCGTCGGCACTCACCGCCATGCCGCCATAGGAGCCCTTGTCGGGGCCCAGCTGCTGTTTGAGCGAGCCGTCCTGGCGGTTGAGGATGAGCATATTGCCGGAGAAGTCACCGCCCACGTTACGCAGCAGCACGCTCACATAATCTCCGAACAGGGCCGGAATGCAATTGCGGTACTGGGAGTTGGGGCCGGTGGGAACGTACCAGTTCTTGGCCGACAGGTTGCCCTGGAGGCTGAACAGACCGCCGTTGCCACCCTCGCCGCTCTGATACTGGACCGGGATATAGACATTCCCTGCCACATCGACCGAAGGCGTCGGCGTCTGGAAAGTCATGGAGGCGGGCATATTGGGGCCGTACTCGGAAAGATCGTAGCTGCCGATCTGCGTTCCGGAAGCATTGAACCCCACCAGATGATAGCCGGAGGAGGAGACATAGATCCTGTTCCCGGCGGCGTTCACGGCCGGAGAACCCCAGTAGGCCGTGGCGCCTTCCGTATCGTCGTACACGCGTCGCCAGACTTCGGTGAGCTTGTGGTCATCGGAGCCCTCCACGTTGATGATCCGGGTCGCAGTGGCCCGCTTGCCCTCGTTGTCAATCACGGTCAGTCTTACCGGGACATCGCTTTTCACGGAGCGGAACGTAACCGTAGGATTCGGCTCGTTGGAGCGGATGCCGTCAAAATCCCATTCCCAATAGGCGATGCCGGCAGGGGAAGAGGATTGGTCGGTGAAAGAGACGGCCTCATCAATCTGAATGGAGGCCGGAGTGTCGAACTCGGCGGTGGGCACCGTGGGCGTACTGCTGTTCACACCAAAAACCGCAAAGACGGGATAATGGTCGGAGACATACTTGTCGTTCCACTTCCTCGCATCGGTGCGGAACAGGTAGCAGTCGCCGATGCCTTTGTAGTAAATGTGGTCAATCTTCTTGCTCTGGGTCCCCCACCAGTGGAAGCTTCCGTAATCATCCGTATTCTGTGCCCGGTGGCGGGCATTGTAATAGACGGCTTCCACGGGATTCAGCCAGGAATCTCCTTCCTTCAGGTTCCAGTCCCCGCCCACGATAACGGGAAGGTGGCCGGTGTTCTTGCTGTTAATCGTATTCAGGATGAGGGAAATCTCCTGGGGCTCGGTGTCGTAGATACTCAGATGGACGTTCATCAGGAAGAACTGGGTATTCGTGGGCTTGTAGGTCATGACAGCCCATGAGGAGGCCTGGGGCTTCTTATCCGTTATCCCGGAGAAATAGGAGCCCGCTTCATTGGGCGTGGTGGAATGCCATATGGTGCCGTGGCTCCCCAGGGTAATCAGGTCGGTCCTGTAAAGGATGGTGCAGGATTCCCCATTGCTTTGGACTCCATAAAAGTTCCACAGGCCGTCGGATTTCAGGATATCTTCTCCCAGTTTGTTTCCAAGGCCATAGTAACCATATCCGTTGCAGTTGTTTTTTATGTCGGAGACCTGCTCCCGCTCCGCTTCCTGCAGGCACAAGACCGCCGGGCGGTAATGGTTGACCATGGCGTAGTAGGCCGACTTTCGGTTGGTCCAGTCGCGGTCACCTGTATCGGGGTTGTCGGATTTGTCCCGGGCCGAGGCAAAGCGCACGTTGGACGACATCACCATCAGTCCTTCGGGAATGAGCTGGTCGGCCGGATTGGGCACATAATCCGCCGTGGTGAGGGGATACACTTTCCCGGCCTGTGCCGTAAAAGAAGAGGTGGTGGAAAAGGTCATCTGCGTATTGTCCGTGGCGCGGATGGTAAAGCGCATGCCGCTCGCATAGGTCTGGGCCGGAACGAGCAGGAACATGCTGCTGCCAAAGGCCGCCCCTTCCCCGTAGGCATAGACCTGCACCCGGGAAGAGGCCTCCTCCCGCTTCGTGATGCCGTGGAAATCCGTATTGAACGCCCCGCTGACCTTTTCCGTGCCCAGGCTCTCGAACAGGACGGAAGAGATTTTCGCGTCATACGAGCCCGGAACGGTGAGTTTAATGACGCTCATCAGGGGGCTGAAGTCCACGTTCCGGGACGCCGAGGTGCCCGTCATGATGAAGGCCGACGGGTCGTAGGTGCTGGCCGTCATCCGCTGCGTAGCCGGCAGGGTAATCACCGCATGGCCGTTGTTGTAGGCCGATACCACCGACGCCGGGTAGGCAAAATGATAGGCACTCGCCGTGGGCAGCGTCACCGAGAATTCGGCCCGGTTCGTGCCCACATACGCGCTCCCCTCCTCCAGTGGGGACGAGGCTACGCCATTGACAGAAATTCTGTCCCCGGCAGACCAGAGATTGGGATAGGCCGTGCCCGCCTTCTCTCCCAGCTGCGTCTTCGTTTCCACGATGCCGGCCGAGAAACAGATTGTTTCCGCCTGGGGTTCAGGCTCCCTGGCCGGCTCCCTCGTGCAGGAGAATAGCAGGAAGGGAAGAAGGAGTAAGGAGAAGGTGAAGGATGTGACGGGATTGGCATTCCAGATGAGCTCTCCCAGATCCCCGCTTTCCTCCAGCGGATCCAGCTCACTGGAACACAAGGGCTTTTGCAGTTCGGCCAGCAGGACCGATTCGGTCCGTGGCGAGATATATTCTCGTTTCATACTACAGGTCCGCAACATTACAGGTCTTCCGGTAATTGCCGCCCAGCTGCGACCAGTTGGCGCCCGGCGCCGTGGTCTTGGGGCAGGTGACTTTGTACAGCGTGGGAACATCGTCCACGTTGGCATTGAAGTAGATGCTGCCGTCCGGGCCGATGGTGGGCGAGGAACTGGGAACCACGTTGTCCCCCAGCTCCAGTTCGCTGATCACCTTGCCGTCGGCAGAGGAGAGTTTCACCAGCTTGTGGCCTTTCACGTCCAGGAAGTACAGGTAGCCCAGCGCATCCAGGGCCGGAACGCCCACGCCTCCATTCTGGAAGCTGTGTTCCCAGGCTTTTTCGCCGCTGTCCCCGTTCAGGCGGAAAACCTTGTCTCCCGCCATGTAATAGGCGTTTCCGTCGGCGTCCAGGGCACAGCCGAATCCGATGCCGTGTTTCACGCTGTGGTTGGGCAGGTTGACGGCCGGGAACTCGACCCGCCACAGGGCCGTCGGGGCCACGCCCAGGGAGTAGCTGTTCAGGTCGTAACGGGCGCAGGTGAACTTCTCGCCGTCGGCCAGGGAGGAGCAGAGGTACACGCTCCCGTCCCTGGAAGAAATGGCCGGCTGGCAGCCCTTGGCGGCGATACCGTCGCCGCTGAGCAGGTTTTTGCGCCGTCCGTCATTGCTGTTGGGTGTGGTCTCCCAGCCGGTCCCGTTGGGAATGGCCACCTTGAAGCCGCTTCCCAGTCCGGTACTGGCAATGGTGATGGCAGAGAAAACGAAACGCTTGTTCTGTCCTACGGCGAGTCCGCCATACGAGCCGCCGTCGGGAATCAGGGACATGTATTCGGTACCGTCCTGCTTTTTGACAAGCGACATGTTTCCGCTGATCGCCGCGCCGTTTCCGCGCAGCAGGATGGTCACATAGTCATCCATGATGGCCGGAATGGTATATTCAAACTGGGAACGATGGCCGGCGTCGCAATACCAGTTCTTGCCGGCGCAGTTCGGTTTGATGGAGTATAGACCGCCCGAGCCCGGACCGGACTCTTCCGGATTCCAGCCGTACTGGACCTGGACATAGACATCTCCGTTGCGATCGACGGACGGGGTGGTACGGACCGCCTTCATGTCTCCCGGATAGGGTTCGTTCTCTCCGATATCATAAGTGCCCACCTGATTGCCGGAGGGGTCGAAGCACACCAGATGGTTGCCCGAGGAAGTCACGTAGATCCGGTCACCGGCCGCGTTCAGCGCGGGGGATGTCCAGTTCACCCAGGCGCCTTCCGTGTCCTCATAGGCCCGGCTCCAGGCCAGGCTCACGTTGTGTCCTTCGGAACGCGCCACCGAGAAAGTCTTGGTTACGGAGGCTTTTTCCCCGTAGGAGTCCGTGACCGTGAGGCTCACGGGGATATTGTCTCCAAAGGTGTTGAACACCACCTCCGGGTTCTGCTCGGAGGAGAGAATGCCTCCGATGTTCCAGCTCCAGGACTCGATTCCTTCTTCGGAAGTGGACTTGTCCAGGAACTTGATGGTCTCGTCCATCATCGGATTGGCCGGAATCTCGAAATCGGCCACCGGGGCCTGATGGCCCTCGCCGCCGCTCTTGAACTGCAGGATGGCATAGACGGGATGGTGGTCGGAAATCCACAGGTTCTTCCACTTCATGTTCAGCGTGCGGAAACGCAGGCACTTTTCGAAACCGCTGTAGAAAATATGGTCCAGATGCTGGTGCTTGCTGATGGTGCTCTGGCTGCCCCACCAGTGGAAGGTTTCGATATTGTCCGTCAGCTCGGCGGTCTGCCGGGCGCTGGCATAGTCCCGGAAGACCGGCGCCATGATGGGGTCGGTCTCTTCCAGGTTCCAGTCGGCCGAAAGCACGACGGGCAGCCCGTCGGGGCAGTGCTGGGTGACGGTATTCAGGATGCAGGCGACCTCCTTGGGCTGCGAGGCCTCAAAAAGGCTGGTGTGGGTGTTCAGATAGAAGAACTTCCGCCCGGTTTCCTTGACTTTCAGGATGGCCCAGGTGGCGGTACGGCACTGGTTGTCCGTCATTTCGGTGAAATGGCTGGCGACCACCGTGGGCGTATCGGAAAGCCATACCGTTCCCCAGTCTTCCACCTGGATTTCATTGGCCTTATAGATAATGGCGGTGGATTCCCCGTCCTGGGCGCCGTTCTTGCGGCCCACGCCTTTGTAGGAATATCCCTTGCAGTTGGTGACAATGTCGCTCACCTGGTTCATTTCGGCCTCCTGCAGGCCGATGACCTGGGGCTGCATGGTATTCACCATCTCGAAATAGCCCTTCTTGCGGACTTCCCAGTCCCTGTCCCCCGTGTCGGGATCATCCGCCTTGTTTCGGGCCGAATAGAAACGCACGTTGGAGGACATGATGAACAAGCCTTCGATGGTCTCGGGATCGGGTGTTTCGCCCTGCTCCTCGACCGTATACCAGCGGCTGTAGTCCAAAGTCTGCTTCTGGTAGCAGGAAGAGAACAACAAGAGGGCAGAAAGCAATAATGCGAAAGGTTTATAGATTCTTTTCATGGCTTGTTGGGTTTACCATCCGGGGTTTTGGTCAAGGTGATAGCCGCGGCTTTCATACTCGCGCACGACGAGCGGCGGGATCGGGTGAAGGTACTGACGGCCGTCGGCGTGCCATTTGCGTTTGATGGCCAGCTCATAACGGAGGTCGTAGCCGCCGTCGGGATTCTGGTCCAGGCGAAGCCCCTGTTCCGGGGACGTCTCCGGGAGAATCTGGACATATTTGTTCTGGGCATAGCTCGGAACCTCCTCATACTCGTCATACGTGACATAAAAATCTTTGGTATCGTCGTCGTTGACGGCGAACTGGGCATTGAGGGAAGGGACGTGCAGGCCGGTGAGCGGAACCCTTTCGAAGCATTCGCCTTCCTTCCAACGGCGCAGGTCATCGGCCCGGAAACCTTCCAGGACCAGTTCAATCGTCCGTTCGCGGCGGATTTCCAGGATGACGGGATCGTTGATGTCCGGATAGAACACCCGCTGGAGGTAGGGATCCACGGTGGTGGGCTTGGACGTGGTTACGCCGGGCTTCTCCTGAATGCCGGCCCGGCGACGGAGGGCGCCGATGGTATTGTTCCAGTCGGCATCCGTCAACTCGCCCAGTTCGGCCTTGGCTTCGGCATAGTTCAGCAGCACCTCGGCAAAACGGATGAGGGGCTGGCTGTTCTCGTTTTTGCTGCTGCCGTTCTTGCTCACATCATCTTCCACGAACTTGATGGGCTGATAGCCTGTTACGGCCACGCCATCCACGATGTTCGGGCGGCGGTCTCTCCAGTTGCCGCCATTGATCTGGTAGTGAGGCCCTTTGACGGTCTGCGCCAGACGCTCGTCGCGGTCGGTGAACTCGTTGATGAAGCTGATGGCCGAGTACTTGGACTTGTCGGTGAAGCGGGTGCCATCCTTGCAGAGATAGGTAAAGATAAGTGCCCGGGACAGGCAAATGCCGTCACCATACGTGGCGGAGTTGTAGTACCAGTTGGCATCGCCGGTGACCAGGTCGTCCAGGGAAGCCTGGACACCCAGGATCACCTCGCTGGTAATCATTTTCTTGGAGTAGAAAACGCTCCTGTAGGCACCCAGGGAAGGATTGGAGTCCAGATAGGCGTCATCGCATTTGCGGGTGTTCAGGAAGACGTTCTTGTCTTCCATCACCCGGGATGCGGCGTCGGCGGCTTCGCGGTACAGTTTCGAAGCCGGCCACAGGCTCGTCTCCTCATGATGGTATTTCCGCCAGGAGGCCTCGAAGAGGCAGGCGCGGCTCTTCAGGGCATAGGCCGCATTCTTGGAAATGCGGGTGTTGCCGATGGAAGATTCCGTCCGGATGTGCTCGGCGGCAAAGTCCAGGTCCTGGATGATATGGGTGATGATGGTGTCGCGCGGATCCCGGTTCTTGTACATCTCGTCCAGTTCCGTGCTGTTCAGGCAGTGGTCGAACCAGGGAACGCCACCGTAGGTGCAGAGCTTGGCCAGATAGAAGCGGGCACGGAACCAGCGGGCGATTCCCTCATAGTGGTCTTTATCGGCCTGACTCACCGTGCAGTCCGGACTGTGGATGCCGTCTATCAGGAAGTTGACGGTGCGCAGGCTCCCCCAGCCCCAGGAGGTGGAGGATTCCGGGCTGTATCCTTCCGTATAGAAGGAACTGATGCTTTTGGCGGCGATATAGTCCGCGCTGGTCCCTTCTGCGGAAGTCAGGCCGCTGAGGGAGGGCAGTTGGTTGTAGAGGGACAGGGAATAGGCTTCCAGGCCCTGGGCCGATCCGAACACGAGCTCACGGCTCCCCGAGGACACCATATCCTCTTTCAAGGTGCAGGCATGCAGGCCGAGAAGGGCGATTGCTATGATGCTGAAATACTTTTTCATGGCCGTCAGATTTTAATGGTTATACCCAGGGAGAATGTCCGCATGGTGGGCAGGCTGTTCCCGTCGCCGTTGTTATTCGAACTGTCGCCGATGTCCTTGTCGGAGCCCTTGGTGGCCGTGGCGATGTCCACGTCCGTCGTGAGCCGGTAGATGGGCGCCCAGGTATAGAGGTTCTCGCCGGAGAAATAAACGCTGAGACCGCTCACCCCCAGGCGTTTGACCCATTTGCCGGGCAGATTCCATCCAAGCTGGAGATTCTGCAGGCGCAGGTAGGAGGCATCGAATACATAGCGGTCCACCTTGTGCTGACCGCTGAAGAATATCCGGTAATACCCGGTGTACTTGGGAAGGAAGGCATCCGGATGCTCCGGCGTCCAGGCGTTGTTCACCGTCCAGGCAAGGGCGTTGCCGTAGGGGCGGTGATACTGACCCCAGATGATGGATTCGCCGCTGGGGTACCAGCCCTGCTTGCCGATACCCTGGAACATCGCCGAAGCGTAAATCCCGTTCCATTCCAGGTTGAGGGTGAAGGAATACATGTAACGGGGGTGCTTGTTCCCCACAATCTTCATGTCGCCGGGATCGTCCACCGTCTGGGAGCCTTTGTCCACCTTGTGGTTTCCGTTATGGTCCAGCAGGATCACGTCGCCGGGCTTGGTCAGGTAGCCTTCGTGCAGCTGGATGAGGTCGTTGACATAGGGAACGCCTTCCCCATAGAAGTTGTCAATCTGCTCCTGGTTTTCGAAGAAGCCGCCGAACTCAAAGCCCCAGATTTCGCCGATTTCCTGCCCTTCGTAATAGTCGCTGAGGACCTTGGTGGGGTTGTTGTAGCGGGTGACGAAGGTCCGGTTGTCGGCCAGGGTGGCCTTGAGGCCGGCGTGCAGGTCATGGCCGCCCAGCTTGAAACTGTCGTTGTAGCTGCCCGAAAGCTCAAATCCGCGCGTGACCAGGTCGGCATAATTGCCTTTCGGAGAACTGGCGCCGTAGGTGTCCGGCAGGCTGGGGCCCACCGTGTACATGTTCAGCGTATTGCGCACGTAATAATCGGCCGTCAGGTTGATCCTGCCGTTATAGAATCCCAGGTCCACGCCGCCGTCGATGGTCCGGGCGGTTTCCCAGGTGAGTCCGTCCGGAACCTGGCTGGGGATGGAAGTCGTGCGGTGCTTGCTCTTGCCGTCGATGATATAGGAAAGGTTGCCGAAGCCGAAGCGTTCCATATAGGAGTAGGCATCCATATTACCGTTGCCGAGTTCGCCCCAGGAGAAGCGGAACTTGGCGTTGGAGAGGATGGCGGGATTGATTTGGAACCAGGGTTCCTGCGAGATTCTCCAGGCGGCCGATACGGAAGGGAAGAAACCCCACTGCTGGGCCGGGGGGAACTTGGAGGAGCCGTCGTAACGGCCGTTCAACTCCAGGAGGTATCGCTCGTCGTAGGCGTAATTGACCCGGCCGAAGAAGCCGGCCGTGCGCCAGCGCGTCTCATAGGAATAGGTGGTAATGTTGTCGCCCATGGCGAGCTGGATATTCTCCGCATCCTCCGAGATGAGCCCGTAGCGGAGCATCTGGCCAATCTTACTCCGGGAGCGTTCCCAGTTGAAACCGGCGAGGACCTTGACATCGTGTTTCCCGCCCCAGACTTTGGCAAACTCGGCATACTCGTTGGTGGCGAGATAGGTCTGGCGGTTCCAGGTATCCTGGATAAAGTCGTTCACACCCGGCGTGCCGATCCAGGCGATATGCCCGGGCGCCTCGCTATAGGAAACCATGGTGTTTTTCTTGGTGTAGTTGTACCAGGGCGCCTTGTAGGTAAAGTCGGCGTTCAGGCGCAGGCTATGGTCGAAGAACTCTGCCCGGAGACCGGTCGTGCTGCTGAAGTCGTTCCGGAACTGGTCCGTGTAGTTCTTTCCGGTCACCAGGCCGCCGATGGCCATGGCGGCACTTTTGGTGAGCGTGCCGTCCGGATTCCAGACGGGGACGCTCACATGGCCCTCATCCTGTATGGAGCGGAGGAAGAGTCCGCTGTTGTTCTGGTTATGGGAGGCGGGGATATGGTTCTTGTCGTAATTGACGGAGATATTCTCCCGGATGGTGAGCCAGTCCGTGGGACGGGCGGTGATTTTGGCACGCAGCGACGTGGTGTAATAGGTGTCCGGATTGAAATTCAGGATACCGTCGTATTTGTAGATACGGCCCGAAAGGTAATAGTCAATCTTGCCCGACGAGCCGCTGGCGGAAAGGTTGTGGGTCTGGGCAAAGGTGAAGGGCTTGTAGATGATGTCGTAGTAGTTGGTGTTGCCGTAGTACACATAGCGTCCGCTCTCGTCCAGTACGGTTTCCTCCTGGATGCCCTTCTGCTTGCGGCGCAGGAACTCGTTCATCCAGGCCTGGGAATACTCCTGGCTGGTATTGATCCCGGACGGCTCGGTACCCATATAATTGTAATAGGCCTCGTGGAACAGGGAGGCATAGACATAACCGTCATCCACGATGTCCGGCAGGTTGGTGGGCTGCAGGAAGGAGAAATTGCCGTTGTAGTTGAAACTGAATTTCCCGCCTTCGGTCTCCGCGTCCTTGGTGGTGATGAGCACGACGCCGAAGGTGGCCCGGGAACCATAGATGGAGGCCGATGCGGCATCCTTCAGCACGGAAACACACTCGATATCATCCGGGTTCAGCAGGGCCGGATCCCCCTCCACGCCGTCAATCAGGACGAGGGCGCTGCCGCCGCCGCCGATGGACGTCGTTCCGCGGATGTTGTATTCTGCGCTTCGGCTGGGTTTACCGTCCGACAGGGAGATGTTGAGGTTCGGGATGGCGCCCACCAGCATCTGCGTGGTATTGGAAGACGGGCGTCCCGCGAAGACCTCCGAAGAAACCTGGTCCACCGCGCCGGTGAGGTTGGCCCGCTTCACGCTGCCGTAACCCACCACCACCACGTCGTCGAGGAATTCGGAGGAAGGATGCAGGAGAACCGTGACGGGACCCGTGCCTTTGACGGTGAAAGTATAATCCTCATACCCCAGGGAGGAGACCACAATCTCCTGGCCGCGGGAGGCCTGGATGGTGAATGCGCCGTCCAGCGAGGCGACCGTTCCGCTGGACGTTCCCTTGACAAGGATTCCGGCGCTAATCACAGGCTCTCCGGTCTCGGCGTCTTTGACGACCCCGGAAACCGTGAGCGTCTGGGCAAAACCGGTCGCCGCCAGGAAAACAAACAGCAGGCATGTAAAAAAGCGTTGCATAGGTGGGTTGTTTTTTGCAAAACTAATCAAGGTCGCAGCGAAATGTTGCAACGAATAATTATATAATTACAAGTATTTGTTATTTCGGAAAGATCTCTGTTTTGCCGCGGCGCACGGCATAGGGGATGCCGTTGATGTACAAGGTGTAGGGCCTGTCGGAAGTCACCGTCACCTTTCCGTTGTCATAGAGGATGTCGGTGGTAATCTTACCGAAAGAGAGCTTCTGGATTCCGTGCCGGCAGCCCTGGTGCAGGTTCCAGCGGACGGTGGCCGCCGCGGCGTCCACGTCGTAGAAGCCCAGCACGTTTTCTATGAACAGCGAAATGGGCCCCAGGGCCGACCATCCGCAGAAATCCGCCTTGACGGTTTTCACCCGGGTGGATGCGTTGCTGACCTTGCTTGCCGGTTCGGGCTTTGTGGGGTTGTAGCACTCCCAGATGGTGTGCGGCTCATACTGCACATAGGTCTGCCACTGGTGCTCCAGGATGGCTTGGGCGGTGGAGTCGGCCTCCTCGAAGAAGCCGTATTTCTCCAGCGCTTTGATGGCCATATAGGCCGTAGGGAGCCACATGCCGCCCCTCCAGTAGTTTCCGTCGGGGTCGAAGTCTACATCGTCCCTTGCCACGGAGGGCCAGGGAACCGCGCCGCCCAGTTTATTCTCCTGCAGGGCGAAGCGGACCATTCTTTCGGCCTGCTCCTGTGAGGGAATCTCCGCCAGCATGGGCCAGAAAGAAGCGGGCGAAAGGATGTGCGTCCTGGAGAGATCCTCTTCCCGGATGTCATAGTAGCAGCCGTCCTCCGCGTCCCAGTAGTACCGGTTCACCTTCTCTTTCAAATCCTCGTATTTCTCCTGATACTCCTGCTGCGTGGCGCTGTCTCCGACGATGCCGGCCAGACGGGAGATGTAGAGGGCCGAAAGCGCCTGCTGGGAGATGGCGTCCACCCAGAAAAGGGGCATTTCCCGCTTCCGGGGCGTATTGTCCATGCCGCTCTGCCAGCTCTGCCAGTTGTAGCCGATGCCCTTGTAATTGACGGCAATCCCAATATTGCAGATAGGGAAGGGAAACTCCGTTCCCGGCTTCATGGTATTGAAGAGTTCGAAATGCTTCTGGAGGAAGCGCTTTTCCTCAATCAGTTCCTTGATGTGGGCTTTGTCGGCGGTGAACTTGTAATAGTCGCTCTCCACCCAGGCGAAGAAGGGCGGGTTGTCCGGATGCCACACGCTGAGCGGCGAGCCCGCGTTTTCGTGGAGGGTATAGTAGAAATTGTCCAGCGTCTCGATGCCCGGGAATTCCTTCGGAGCGTATTTGCAGAACATCACCATGAATTCCGAATCCCAGATCCAGATGGCGTCGTCCCGGAATCCCTCGTCCATATAACGGGGCTGCACCAGGCCGGGCTGGTACTTGATGTGCGCACGGGCCTGCCCCCAGGCTGTCCAGTAGAGGTCTACGTATTCCGGCCGGGCGTCAAACACGGGGACGGGAATCTCCGCCTCTTTCCGGGTGCAGTTTTCCGAAAGGAAGCACAGCAGGGCGGCGCCCATCAGAAGGATTCTCTTCATACTGATTCTATTTTTGACCTTTGGCAACGCTTCGGAGCCGCCATTGGCGAGGCGTCATCCCGAATTCGCGCTTGAAGCATTCGGAGAAGAAGGAGTGGGTGTTGAAGCCCACCGCTTCGGAGACTTCCTGCACGGACAGGGAGTCGTCTTTGAGCAGTTCCACCGCCTTGTGCAGGCGCATCTTCATCACGTATTCCATGGGAGAGATATCGGCATACTCCTTCATTTTCTTGTACAGGGTGGACGGCGAGAGGCACACCACCTCGGCCATGTCGTCCAGCGTAATGTTCCTGTGGAGGTTGGCCGATACGTACTCGTGGATGCTCCGCAGGAACTTCTGCTCCTGCGCGGAGACCCGGCCGGTGGGCAGTTCGCCGTCGGAAGGAAGCGACGAGATATAGAATTCGTAGACACGGCGGCGGTTCTCGATGAGGTTGTTCACCGTACTCAGCAGTTTCTTCGGGGAGAACGGTTTCTCCAGGTAGGCATCGGCCCCGCCTTCCAGGCTTTGCTGCATGAAGACGTCCGGGACTTCGGCCGACAGCAGGATGACCGGAATGTGGCTGGTGGCCAGATTGCCCTTGAGGGCCCGGGTGAGTGCGATGCCGTCCATCTCCGGCATGATGACGTCGGAAACGACCAGGGTGGGCGTGGCGCCCGCATCAATCATATCCATGGCCTGGCGGCCGTTGGAGGCAGAAAGGATGTTGTAGGACTCGCTCAGGATATCGCCGATGATGCCGGCCATGTCCTTGTCGTCTTCCACCACCATGACGGATTTTTCCTTCTTCTGCACTTTGGGCAGCGATCCGGCGGCGGGCAGTTGCTCCGCTGTGACGGGAATGGTGAACAGGAAACGGTTGGTCGTGAGATCGTCGTCCATCGTGAGCGAACCGCCCAAGAGCGCCGCGAACTTGCGGCTGGTCGAAAGGCCCAGCCCCGTTCCTTCGGCCTGCGGAGTGCTGTTGTCTTCGTAGCGGTAGAAGGGCTGGAAGATCTTTTCGCGCTCCTCCTCCGGCAGCACCGCGCCGTCGTTTTCGATTTGCACGACGGCATCCTGCCCGCGTACTGACAGGGAGAAGGACGTGCGGCTCTGGGAATACTTGAGCGCGTTGGAAAGCAGATTGTCAAAGATACGGCCCAGCGAACGGACGTCCGTTTCGCAGTAGACGGGAACGTCGGGAACCTGGATTTCCAGGCTCTTTCCCTCCTGCAGGAACATGGGATGGAAACGCCGGTGGGCGTCCTTGACGATGCTGCGGATATCCAGGAATTCGGGGTGCATCTGGAAGGTGGAGTCCGTGAGTTTCCGGAAGTCCAGCAGTTCGTTGATGAGCACGGTGAGTTTGAGGGAATTCCGCCGCATGACGTCCAGATTCTCCTGCACGGAGGCGTCACGCGAAGCGGAGAATTTCTGGATGAGGGCCTCCAGCGGAATCTGCACCAGGGAAAGGGGCGTACGGATTTCGTGGGCGATGGAAGCCAGAAAGTCCATCTTGGATTCCAGCAGTTGGCGCTCGTGCTCCCGGGCGGCCTTTTCCTTGGCGCGCCGGTCCGACCAGATGGCAATGCCGGTGACCAGCAGCACCAGGCCGATAAAATAGAGCAGGATGGCCAGCGGGCTCAGAAGCAGCGGGGGCGGGACAGCCAGCGAAACGGTGGTCTCGGGGCTCTCCACCCCGGAAAGGGCCAGGGCCTTCAGCTTCAGTTCCCTTTTGCCGGTGGGGATATCGTACACCGTGAAGGCGCCACCTTCCACCGGGGTCCAGTCGTTCACCCCGTCCACCTTCCAAAGCAGTTCCCGGCTGGGGAAGATGCCGTAGTCCAGGGAAGAGGCATTCACCCGGAAAGAGCGGCTCTCCCGGCCGATATTCAGGGACGCAGGCCGGAAAAAGCGGATGTCTTCCGTATCTCCCGAGGAGGAAAGGACCTGGACCGAAGAAATGAGCGGGGCCTGTACCGTGCGGGAGGCTTCCACCATCCGTTTCACGGAGAAGGAGATGAAGCCGTCGGAGGTGCCGGCATAGAGCGTGCCGTCCGACGAGATGAAGTTGGACGAGTAGTTGAAACTGTCAATCCCCAGGGCGTCCAGCGAGATGGCGGGCATTTTCCTTCCGGCGCCGGGCTCAAGGATCTGCATGCCGTGCGCGCCCGTAATCCAAAGCAGGTTTCCACCCCCTTCCCGGGCAATTTTCAGCAGACGGGTTTCTTTCAGATCCACGGCCCGGAAACTGTCCACGGAGGGATCGTATTTCCACAAGCCGCCGCCTTCTGAAGCGGCGAAAACATGGCCGTCTTCATCTTCGGCAATATCGGTGAGGATATTGGAAATAGGAATGGAGTAGGTGGAGAAGGTGAGTTCCTGGTTCCGGAAAATCTGCCCGCCGATGCTGGCCACCCAGACATCTCCGTCGGCCGTGCAGAGGATGCGGCACACCTGCTCGCAGGGCATGAAGATTTCCCGCTCGAAGCTGCCGTCGGGCTTGTCCCGGCCAGCGATGAAACAGTCCTTGGCCCCGATCCAGAGCCGGCCGGAAGCGTCCCGGCAGAAGGCGTAGGCCGATTTCCCGGCACCCGGGACGGGCTTCACCTGTCCCGTCTGCGTATCCAGCAGGACCACCGGAAGGTCGCTGTCAATGGTCCCCACCCAGAGTTTGTGGCCTTCCACCATGAGGCCGGTCACATTCCTCCGGGGGAACAGCTGTTCCCCGGCACGCAACCCGTCCTGCTGCGGGTCCAGGCACAGAAGGCCCTGGGTATCCGTCCCGATCCAGATGCGGCCGTCTGGGGTCTCGGCAAAGTCGCGCGCCTTGAAGCGGCCGCCGGCGAAGGCATGGCCGTAATGGCGGTATTGCAGGAGGTTCGGGGCCACGTGCGCCAGGCCTTCAAAGAGCGTCCCGGCCCAGATTCCGCCCGCATTGTCCAGGGCGAGGCACCGGAAGGAGTTGTCGTGGAAGGGGCGGAGGATACCGGTCTGGGTGAGCGCACTGTCCAGCACATGGATGCCGTCACGCGCGGCGATCCAGGCTTCCCCGGAAGGGTGGGTGACGGCGTCCCGCATCCGTTCGATGAAGGGAATCGGCCGTAATTCCAGGCTCTCCAGGTCCAGGGCGTAGACACTGTCTTTGTCCGATGCCAGGAAGAGAATATCCCCGACGCAGGCGATGCGGGAGTAGCCGGAAACGCTGGAGACATCGGCCGCCAGACGCACGGGGTCCGAAGCGCCATCGGCCGATACATACAGGCTTCCGTCCCGGGAGGCGATATACACGGCGCCGGTAGGGCCCGTACAGATGGCGCTGCCCTCCATGGGCAGGACCTCCTTGACACCGCCGGCGGTGCTGATTCTCACAAGATCCTTTCCTTTGGGGGCTATCCAGAGGTAGCCCGCGGGACTGCAGCACATCTGGCGGATGGCGTATCCGTCCAGCTCCGGGACTTCGAAGCGGCGCATCACCAGGAAGGTCCGGTCCAGGCTGTACAGCCCTCCGGAAGTGCCGGCCCAGAGCAGGCCGGAAGGGTCTTCGGCCAGCGAAAACACCACGGGCTGCACCCGGCTCTTCGCGTCCGGGAAGGAAACGCTCACGAGGTTGCTTCCGTCATAGAAGTCCAGCCCGGCATTGGTCCCGATCCAGAGGCAGCCCCGCGCATCGAGCAGAACATCGTTCACGCAATTGTCCGACAGGCCCGCGTGGATATCCATCTGCGTGGTCTGCCACGGCGCGGGTTGCGCGCGCAGAGCCGGCGCCATGGCCAGCAGCCAGACACCCAGGAGAAGAAGACGAGAAGACGTTATTTTCATAGGCTTCCCCGAAGCGAAAAATTCACCAACACAACGCCGTGCGACGGAATGCACACCTGCCTGGGGCAGTCTTGCTGCCTCCAGAGGTCACGGCAGGTGCCCACATGCGGGTATCCCGCCTTGGCCAGCATGTCCGGCACATCGACTTCCATGGCGCGTTCCCCCAGGTTGAACAGGCCGGCGGCAAAGCTCCCGTCCCACAAAGGCCGGGCCCACACCTGCAGCGTCTCATTTTCCCACAGGCAGGAGGCCTGCTTTCCCAGGGGATCCTGGTCCACGGCAATTACCTCGTTGTTACAGAGCAGGTTGAGCGTGAACGCATCCACGCAGGACAGGTCTCCGCCAATCATCAGCGGGGCGGCGAGGAGCGCCCACAGCGAGATGTGCGCATACTGCTCATCGGCACTGAGCCGGCTGTCCCGGAGCCCTTCGCCCCAACCTACCTTGCCCACCACCAGCATATCGGGGTCGTTCCAATGGCCCGGCCCGGAATAGGAGACCGCGGGACGCTGCTTCACAAATCCGATCCTCACCACGCGGTCCCATCTGTCCCAGAGGTCCCCGGTTGTGCGCCAGAGGTTTCCGCCGGCCTCCTCTCCCCAGGTCCAGACATCTTCCAGGCCATACTGGCAGATGGAGTAGCAGATATCCCGGGGCTGGCGTTCCAGCGCCTCTTTCATCACCAGATAGGGCTTCATGTGCTGCTCACGCCCCACGGTGGGCATTTCCTTCAGGAGCGTCCGGTAGCCGCAAAGGTCGTACTTGAGATAGTCCACGCCCCAGGTGTTCCAGGTGTCGGCATCCTGCTGCTCATACCCCAAGGCACCGAGGTATCCTCCGCAGGTGAGGTTCCCGGGCGAGGAATAGATGCCCAGTTTCAGGCCTCTCGAGTGCAGCCAGTCCCCCAGCGCGGCAATGTCCGGAAAACGGTCGTTGGGGGAAAGCGTGCCGTCGGCACTGCGCTCGGCGGCCTGCCAGGCGTCGTCAATATTGATATAGCTGTACCCGTAGTCGGCCAGCCCGCTTGTAATCAGGGCTTTGGCCGATGCCAGTACCTTTTCCTGCGAGACTTCCAGGCCCCAGCAATTCCAGCTGTTCCATCCCATCGGGGGCGTGAGGGCGATGGTGTCGCCAATCTTGAGGACCAGCCTTCCCTTTCCGCATCCCGCCCGGTTACGGGCCTTCCAGACGATGGTGTATTCGCCCGCCTTGTCCACGCTTCCGGTGACGACCCCGTTGTTACGGTCCAGTTTGAGGCCTTTGGGAAGATGGGAGGCCTGGAACTTCATGGGCCGGATCCCGGAGAAGGGAAGGCGGAAATAGATGGGATGGCCGGGGCGGGCGCCCAGCACGGCGGGACCGTTGTAGCGCGGGAAAGCCGGGGCGGCCGGGGTGAGGCAATACTTGTCCGATGCGCGGGAGAGCCGGAAAAGAAGGGGGTAATGGTCGGAGACGAACTGGACTTCCGGCGCATACCCGGCGTTGTCCACCACATACGCCAGGGGCTTCCCGGTCCCGTAGAAGACATAGTCTATGATACCCGATCCCTTCTCCTTACCCCAGTTGTGGAAGGTGTTTCTATCGCTTGATGCCGTTTCCGGGGAGCTGGTGCGGGCGTCCCGGAACCATTTTTTCAGCGTCTGGATGGCCGTTTCTTCCGGTGCGTTGTTCAGATCTCCCACAAGGATGATGGGGGCGGTCTTGAAATCGGCCCTTTTCATCCCGGTCAGGCTTTCCATCTGGCTCAGCAGCGTCTCCACTTCCTGGTCGGGAAGTTCCGGATTCTCCGCGACGGACCAGCTGATGTGGGCCGAGAAAAACCACAGCTCCTGGCCGGCTTTGTCTTCCAGATGGAGCCAGGAGGTGATGATGGGGCTCTGCTGCCCCTTGCGCAGGGAGGCGGTGTCGGCAGGGCTTTCGCTCAGCCAGAAGCAGCCGTGTCCCAGCAGACGGAAGCGGGACTTCCGGTACATCACGCCCGTCGATTCGTCGGAGGTACGTACCATCTTTCCGCCGCTCAGGCGTCCGGGGCAATAGACAAACCACTCGTCCCCCAGGTCTTCCACCAAATCGGCCGCCTGGGTCCGGCGCACTTCCTGAAGTCCGGCCACATCGATGTCGTTCTGCCGGAAAAAGGCCTTCACAGCGGGCCTCCGGACGCCCCAGGGCTGCCCCCCGAATTTGTAATCGTAGTCCGGCCGGTTGTCATCCAGAAAGCGGATGTTGAAGGACGCGACCGTGAGCGTGTTTTCTTCGGTCTGCGCAAAACCCGAGATGGACCCCAGCAGGAGCAGAAGCAGGAGTAAGTATTTATTTAAGCGCACCACCATACAAAAATAGACAATAATGTTTAATACACAAATACGGCCACGGCACTGAGCCATGGCCGTATCGGGATTCGCTTCGGGTCCACAAGACTACTTCTGATAGCAGCCGGGCCAGGAGGTGGCGCCACGGCTGTTGCCGGCGATGTCCTTTCCGAGGGCGCCGATGGTGTTCAGCCAGGCGTAAAAGTCGGCGTCGGCATTTTGGATCTCGGCATTGACATCGGCCGTAGCGGCCAGCATGTTGCTGTTGGTGCCGGTGAGCGTACCGTTCCAGGTGTAAGGCATCGTCCAGCCGCCGAAGCTCGCGGAAGTGGCATAATAATTATGGCCGGAACCGGTGTCGGCGCCCCAATCTGTCCATCCGTCACCTTCCTTGGAGGTCTTGCAGTAATAGCTGTAAACAGGAAGCTTCGGACCGCCCTCTTTTATCTTCTTTTCCCCGTCAAGCATCAAGTCACCATTGACCCAGAAGCAGTTACCCTCTGTGTCAAGCGAGCAAATAATGCTGTTGAGCAGATAGAAATGACCCGTATTCTGGAACTTGATGACGCCCCAGTTGTTCTTTCTCGCACCACCTGTTTCTGGAGCACGGTAGTTGTCCCCGGCAATGGTCGTGTTTGCGAGAATGAGGGTGCTGTTCGTGTTATCCATACCGATCCAACTGATATCGTCGGAATTACGTCCCCCGTAGTTGTCGTGGAAAGAACAGTTATTGAACGCGAAGGTGCTGCCGGCCAAGGTGGCAAATACCGTTCCCCGCAGACCGCCGTAAATACCGTCAGAATTACCTTGCCCGGATGTATTCTCCTTGAATTCGCAGGCGTTGAAGTAGTAGTTGACACCACCTACGCGGCAGTTAACGATGGCCGCGCAGGGACTGTTATTGGAAGTCTTGCGGTTCGTGTAGTTGCCGTCGAAAACGCAGCCGTTGAAACGTCCCGTTGCCCCCTCCTTCTGAATACGGATAATACCGCCGGACTGAGTGTTTTCCCCAATGTAATTGTAATTCTCTTTAAAGAGAACATTTGTGCAATCGAAAGAACCAACGGCATAGATGGCTCCGCCTGCTGCGTCAGTATTATGCGCTCCGTCTGCATGATTGCCCTGGAACTTACCGCCGGTAAAGGTCGTATTGACATTTCCGCTTTCAATCATGACCGCACCGCCTTTTTTGTCACACCAGTTATCGACAAAATCGCAATTCGTAAATGTGGTGGTGACATCTGTTCCGTTGATGCAGACGGCTCCTCCCTGAACAATGGAGTGATTCCGGATAAAGTCACAATCATCGAAAGACATTGTACCGGCTCCGGAAATATAGGCTGCAGCTCCGTATTCTCCGTTGTCGTCATTATCCCGGAATGTTACTCTTTCCACAGTAAACGTATCGAAGTTCTGCGCATAGATGGCATTCTTAATGATTCCCTTTGCTTCTGAATCTTGAATGACCACCTTGGCAGAAGCATGGTTGACGTGTACAATTCCGCCGGCTCCGGTGTTGTTGGAGAACGAGCAGTTCTTAATGGTCAATGTCGCGGAATTGAACAGGGAAATCGCGCCGCCGTTGCCGGAAGTCCGGTTGTTTCTGAAATAGCAGTGGTCCAGCGTCAGTTCCTTTGCGCTGTTGTTGAGTCGGATAACTGAGGCGTTGGATGCGCCGTCGGTGCCCGTGAACTTGACGTTCTTGATAGTAATATATGAACTGTGCTGGGGCCAGAGCACGCCGGCCGTAGTGCCTGAGAGTGCCGTCCTTCCCAGGAAGGTAGTTGTATCGGTAGCAGTTACCGTACCCTCTATGGTGAAATTGACATTGCTGTGATCAGGATAGCTGGGTTTCACGTAGTCGTCACCAAAAGAGAATTCTTCCGCGGAGAAGTGGAAGGTGGCACCCCTGAGGAGGAAGAAGTTATCCTGATTCTCCACAAATGATTTGAACTGGGCGGCTGACATGGCATTGTTCCAGCTCTGTCCGGCCTTGGACCCGGCGCCGGCAGGGGTCACGTAATAATGGCCGGCCCTGCCTTCGATATCGGCCATCTTGATAATCTGGCCCCGGGAGGTGGTAAAGCTGCCGTTGTAGAAGAAGGGGGTCTTCTGCACAATGTTTGCCGGATCCGTCTCATCGGTAATCAGGTTCAGGCGGAATCCCTCGCTGAAAGTCACGTCGGGCAAAATGGGAATGTAGTAGTTGCCCGGACCGGATACGGTCATGTTCATGGAAGTGCCTGCACTTGTAACCTCTCCGTAAGAAACGGTGCTCCCTTCAATGTTAACGGGAAGCACACCGGAAACCACCTCGTCGTTGACACCCTTCACCTGGAGTTTTGCGATTTCGTTGGAGGTCACACCGACCTTCAGCAGACAGGCCACGTTCTTGAAAGCGAGCGAGGTGTTCCAGGAGTCCCCGTTTTTGGTAGCCTTCGCAACACAGATGTCGTTGGCGGCGAAGGAACCATCCGTACGGACGCCGTTGAAATGCACGTTTACGTTGCCTTCGTCATAGCTGCCGCCCGCCGATGCGGGATATACGGCATACAGTTCGGTGATGCCCTCGCCCACTTCCACGGTGAAAGTGGTGCTGGCACCGGCCGATGAGGCTGCCGCCGTTGCACTGCCGCCGGCCCATACGAACTTAACCTCGTCTCCGGCCACCCAGGAGACCACCTCGTCGGCCGCATCAATGGAGGTTTTGGTGGGGACACTCGCGGTAAATACGACCTTGTTGGGGTCGCTGGGAACGGGCTGTTCCTCCTGAGGGTTTTCTTTTACGCAAGCGAGAGAAACCGTCGCCAGCGCGATCATGGCTAATTTAACTGCTATCTTCATAATGATTCCTGTTTAATCGTACATGTCTGTGGATTCATAATCTTCATGGGTAGCCGACTGTGTCTGCGAGGCGGCTATAACCTGCTCCATCCGGACGAGCATCACGCAGGTCTCCGGAACCAGGTACGTTTTGCGGGGGGAAAATGGATTCATCTGCTTATTCATACTCTTCACTAGAAAAGATCAAACGGTTCAAAATCTTCGAAGGTGGCAGGGGCGTCCACCAAACCCGAAGATGCAAGCACGCTTTCCGTACGGATATGAACAAACTCCGAGCTGGGAGCGGAATAGTTATTAGAGCGTATTACGTCGTCTTGCATATGTGGGCCATTTTTTTGCAATATTACGAATACGACCGCTTAGCTTTTACATCGATTCTTCCTTTGTTTACAAGAATCTTTTATATCCGGATGATATCAGCTCCGGCATTACGCATTTTGGGCCGATTTTGCGTAATGCCAGCCTCCATACCCCAGCCGGCCGTCTTCTGACGGCCAGTCCCCCTCACGAGGAGGGAAGTCTAAGCCCGGAAACAAAAATCCTCCAGACCTTTTCGGGTCCGGAGGATTCGAAGAACGGCAGCTACCTACTCTCCCACCTGGTGGGGCAGTACCATCGGCGATGGTGAGCTTAACTTCTCTGTTCGGAATGGGAAGAGGTGGTTCCTCACCGCTATAGCCACCGCAGTATATGACTTGAGAGAAAAAAATCTTCGGCTTAACAACCGATATCGCTTATTTCCTTTGGCTTATCTTTCCTAGCGAAAGTCTTTCGGGCCATTAGTACAGGTCTGCTGAGGCCGTCACCGACCGTACACATCCTGCCTAT
>JAEEGK010005999.1_pt1 | contig 29286 bp, 18 predicted proteins | sample 8958771 | NCBI WGS metagenome assembly JAEEGK01 (sample SAMN16246547, study PRJNA631951) | gut metagenome | biome: gut microbiome; feature: rumen; material: SC-attached | host: Bos | place: Iran: Karaj | collected 2018-10 | reverse complement strand
TAAAATCCCTATTGTGCGGATCTCTGCTCCTCGTCGCTGGAGGTGCTTCCCTCACTTCCTGCACAGACTGGCTGGACAAGGATCCTGAGTCCATGATAGCTGAGGACGAGGCTTTCAAGAACTTCCGCAACTTTCAGGGATATATTGAAGAAATATATAATCTGGTTCCTGATAAGGAGAAGGTAAACTATTGTACCGCATGGAACTTTGGCGATGACGCTGTTCATAACCCTGAGGGCTATGCACACATGGACCACCAGGTGGACTTGGGTAACTATCGTAACTGGTACACCAACACCCAGTGCTGGTTGAATGGTGATAGAAGCTCATTATGGAAAAACTCATGGTACTGCATCCGTAAGTGTAACATGGGTATTGAGAATATCAAGTCACTGGTAGGAACAGACGAGGAGCGTAATCTCTTGCTCGGACAGATGTATTTCTTCCGCGCATGGTGGCATTTTGAGCTGATGTGCTATTTCGGTGGTCTTCCCTATATTGACAAGGCTTTCGAGGCTACTGCGATTCCTGAACTCGAGCGCCTGTCTTTCCAGGAGTGCGCAGACCGCTGTGCTGAGGACTTCTCCTTGGCCTACGACCTCCTTCCTCTAAATTGGGATGCTACTATTGCTGGTTTGCCGGCCTCTGGAAAGAACGACTTGCGTGTCAATAAGTTTACTGCCCTGTGCTATCTTGGCAAAGTCTATCTTTGGGCTGGCTCTCCCTTGATGAAGGAGTTTGAGAAAACCAAAACTGGTGGTGTCGCCCAGCTTTTAGGTGCTAGCTCTAACGGCAAGACCTACGATTATGACTTGAAGTATGTAAAGTTGGCTGCTGAGGCCTTTGGTAAGGCTTTGGATATGGTCGACAAGGGTCAGGTTGATTACAAGCTTGCAGAGTATAAGTATTCTAATATGTACGACCACGAGCGCGACGAAAAGGCCGAGACGTGTTTCTCGGATGTTTTCTGGACCCACAAACAGAATTGGAAAGTACCGGGTTCTGTAGAGGCTATTTTCCGTGGCGTATGCTCAGGTTTGAACACTGCAAACTGGAACTGTTCTAAGATTTTTGGTCCGAAAGTGGCTGGTCTCGTTGATCATGATAATATCATCCACCATCCAACTGCCAATCTGATTGACCAGTACGGTATGTCCAATGGTGAGCCTATCTACCTGGTGCAGAATGGTGTGCTGGTACCGAACCCCAATTCTGGTTATGATGAGGCGCACCCATACCAGAATCGCGACCCACGATTCTATCATGATATCATCTTCGATGGTTTCCACTATGTGCTCAGTACCGATGCATTGTCTGCCGATCAGAAAAAACTGGAGTATTGTCCCCTGTATACGGGTGGTGCAGAACGCGATGTAGACCATGGTAGTAGCACGGGTTATTTCATTCAGAAACTGGTGCCTCACCAGTGTAACGAAGGTGACAGATGGTATGACTGGGACTATGCTTTCCAGAGCTATCTGCCCTATATGCGTCTGGCTGATATATATCTGATGTATGCGGAGGCAAAGGCTGCTATCGCCAATAGTGTGGCAGACCTGATCGAAAAGCCTGTGTATTGCCCGCTGTCTGCCGTGGATGCCATTAATGTGCTTCGCGACCGTGTCAATTCCAGTGACTATCCGATGGAACATGTTCCGGCCAACCTTCGTGACTCGAGGGAGCACTTCCTTGACGAAGTGCGTCGTGAGCGCGCCGTAGAGCTTTCGTTTGAAGGTTTCCGCTGGTGCGACCTTCAGCGTTGGCTTCTCCTTACAGAGCCTCCTTACACCGTGAAATACTCTCATGAGTTTGAGCGACTGGAAGCAGACACGTGGTTTAAGGATCACGACCCGAAGGATGCAAAGGTGGGTAACTTCCGCAAGCAGGAACTGATCACTCGCCGTCTGGAATCGAAACACTACTGGTTCCCGCTTCCTGACAAGGATATTTATCTTTACGAGGGATTTGCACAGAATCCGGGATGGTAAAGACATAGTAACTATTTAAAGACATAGTAACAGAATAACTGTATGAAACAGATAGTAAGAAATATATTTCTCTTGGCCATAGGGGCTGTGATGCCGATGACGGGGTATGGACAGACCGCGGAGGAAGCAGACGGCGATACGGTTGTGGCGAAGAAAAAAGTGCATGTGGCTTTCCGCGACATGGATGCCGACCATCTGCTCGGCGGTATCAGCTACGTAGACATGGAAGAACTGCAGAAAAAGGATTACACGATGAGTAGTCTTGAAGATATGTATGCTCTTGTTGGTGGATGGAATGGTAACAACCTTTGGGGCATGGACAATGACCGCCTGGACAACAACGATAACTCGAACCTGCCACTTGTGATTATTGACGGTGTGAAGCGCCCGTCGAACAACGTGCTTCCTTCGGAGATTGAGCAGATAACCTTCCTGAAGGGTGCCCAGGCAGTGGTTCTTTATGGTGCCAAGGGCGCCAAGGGTGCTATCCTGATCACGACCAAACGGGGCAAGGTTGACGGCCTTCAGATTCAGGCCAATGCCAACACGGGCTTTCACGTGGCAAAGGAATTCCCTGAGTATATTGGCAGTGCAGAGTACATGACGCTCTATAATGAAGCACGTGCCAATGACGGTCTGGATGCGAGGTACTCGCAAATGGATATATACAATCATGCCTCAGGTGTGAATCCTTATCGCTATCCGAACGTGAACTACTATTCTGACGAGTATGTGCGCAAGGCGTACAACCGAAGTGAAGGTACGCTGGAGATACAAGGTGGCGGTACTCGTGCCCATTTCTACACGAATATCAACTATTATCGTAGTGAGGACTTGCTGAACTTCGGTGAGGCAAAGGATAACTATACTGACCGTTTCAGTGTACGTGGTAATGTGGATCTGGTGATCAACAGACTCATCAAGGGTTTTGCCAATGCCAGCGCTACCTTCTACAATGAACACAAGAACAAGGGTGATTTCTGGCGAGAGGCCGCCGGTATAGAGGTGGTGAACGGCGCCTGGGTGTATAACGGAAAATACGGTCGCCCGAACTTCCCAGAGAATGCTGCTCCGCTGATTCCTATCGACATGGTTGACGAGAATGCCAGCAAGGCCCTGGCCATTCTGGGTAAGTCGCTCAACCTGCTCGACGGTAAATATTTCCCTGGCGGCACCAAAGCGACCCAGAATAATGCTATTGCAGACTGCTATTTCGGTGGAGAGACGCAAGCCGTGAGCCGTCAGTTCCAGTTCGATGCTGGTATCATCTACGATATGAATAAGTTTGTAAGGGGGTTGTCGTTTAAGACGCTCTTCTCTATTGACTATGCGGCCAACTACAGCCTGTCGTACGACAACAAGTACGCTGTGTTTATCCCTACGTGGAGTAATTATAACTCGGAGGACATTATCGTGGGGCTTACTCAACAGAACGATGAGGTGGTAACGGGACATATGGCCATGTCGAACACCAAATACCGCCAGACCATCAGCTGGAACGGTCATTTCGACTACGACCATACGTTTGCAGAGAAGCATCACGTGACGGGTATTCTGCTGGCCAATATGTATACTACGACTGCCAGCGGTACATACCATCGCTATGCAAATGCCAACTTGGGCTTGGAGGTTGGTTACGACTATATGGGGCGTTATTTCGCTGACGTGGCTTTGGCGGGTGTGCACAGTGCCCGTCTTCCCGAAGGTAACCGGGAAGCCATCTCGCCTTCTTTCACCATCGGTTGGAATCTCGCCAGAGAGCGTTTCCTGAAGGACACGTTCGTGGACGATCTGCTGCTGAGTGCCTCGTATAGCAATCTGAATGAGGATATTGATATCTATATGAATGACCAGAATCCGAAGTACTATTATCTGTACGACGCCCAGTGGTCGACTACCGGCAGCGGCTTCTCGTGGAACGAAGGCTCTTCAGTGAACCGTACTTACTCCACATCGGGTAGTAACCCTGCACTGGATTTCATTCACAGGAAGGAGTTCTCGGTAAGCCTGCGCGGCTCGTTCTTCAACAGGCTGATCACGACTGACTTGACCTTCTTCAATACGGATATGGACGGGTATGTGATCCAGAACCCCACCACATTCCCTTCGTATCTCGCGGGTGGTCTTTCGGGCAGCACGTTCAAACCAGCCATCAACAACAATATCCAGAACAGGAAGGGTTTTGACTTCAGCATAACAGCCCGGAAGCAGTTGGGGCTGGTTCATGCTGAGCTTGGCGTTGTGGGGACATACCTCACGACTAAGAACACTAGGTATGATGAACTCGTGGAATATGACTACCAGCAGCGGGAGGGCCGTGCACTCGATGCCATCTGGGGTTACAGGTGCCTGGGCTTTTATACATACGATGACTTTGACAAGAATGCGGAGACAGGAAAGCTTACTCTGAAAAGCAGCCTGCCGAGTCCGAAGATCGGTGGTACTATCCAGCCGGGTGACCTGAAATACGAAGATGTGAACGGGGACGGTGTGCTCGACACCAAAGACCAGGTAGACCTTGGCAAGTGGGGTACGTATGGAAGTCCTCTCACCATGGGTGTGAACCTCACGCTCAAGTATAAGAATTTCACGCTCTTTGTGCTTGGCAACGGTCAGTTCGGTGCATACGGCATGAAGAACAATGGTTATTACTATATGAGCGGCGATGCCAAGTATTCTGTCTTTGCCCGTGACCGCTGGACACCGGAGACAGCGGCTACAGCCACACATCCCCGACTGACTACACTGTCATCGGCCAACAATGCTGCAAACAGCACATTCTGGATGTACAGTACGGACCGTTTCAACCTCCGCAAAGTACAGTTAACCTACGATTTCCCGGAGGAGATGTTCAACGGCAAGTGGGTTAAGGCTCTCTCGATTTATCTGAACGGAAATGATCTCCTCACGATTGCAAAGGAGCGAAAGTTGATGGAGACAAGCGTCGGAACTGCACCACAGACACGTTTCTATAATCTCGGTGTCAGGGTAACGCTATGATGAGGAGTTAAAGATGTTAAAGAAGTTAAAGAAGTTAAAGAAGATGAAGACAAGAAACATTATATTCTATTTATTTGGTCTCCTCGCTTTCTGCTCTTGCGATGACATGTTCGAGCCTGCCAATGAAAACAACCGTCAGGCGGAAGACATGACGGAGGAGTCCACGTATGCACATGGTCTGTTGATCTACGCCTACGACCGCCTGCCCTATATCACCAATGTGGCGAGCCAGTATAACTGGACTGACGTGGCTACGGATGACGCTGTGACTAACCAGACGAGTAACTCTTTCCTGGTGATGGCAACGGGCGCCTGGTCGGCGGAGAACAACCCCATGTCGCGGTGGGACAATTGTAAGGATGGTATCCAGTATGTGAATCTCTTCCTCTCCATCGTAGAGAAGGTGAAGTGGGCTCCGAGTGCTGTCTCGAAGCAGCAGATGTTTATTGATCGTCTGAAAGGTGAGGCTTTCGGCCTTCGTGCCGTACTCTATTACTATCTGCTTCAGGCTCATGGAGGCTATGCAGACGACGGTACGCTCTATGGCGTTCCATTGCTTACCACTCCTGAGGACGGTAGTTCGGATTTCAATCAGCCACGCGCCACTTTCGCTGACTGCGTGAAGCAGTGTTTCGCAGACTGTGACAGCGCCATCGCTCTGCTCCCCCAGGTTTATGAGGACATCAGCGGTGATGACGGGATTCCTGCGAAGTACAGGGCTCTCGGTGCGAACGCTTCCGGTTTCAACCTTGTTTTCGGCAATAAGGCCAGAAATCTGTTGAATGGCAGGATTGCCGAGGCTGTTAAGGCTCAGGTGGCCCTTCTGGCAGCCAGCCCAGCCTTCAGGGAACAGAGTGGTGTGACTTCGGCTGAGGCAGCCACGCTGAGCGCCAATGTCTTGAAGCGTATTGGCGGACTGGATGGACTGGACAAGACCGGTAGTATCTGGTACAAGAATAAGACAAAGCTTGATCCGAGTGCATCGGAGATGGCTGAGATCCTCTGGCGCGAAGACCGTCATAAGAATGCAGAACAGGAAAGGGAGAACTACCCGCCGACACTGTATGGCAGCGGCCGATTGAATCCGTCGCAGAATCTGGTGGACGCCTTCCCCATGCGTAACGGCCTGCCTATCAGCGATCCGAATTCGGGATATGATGCGAAGAATCCATACGCGAACCGTGATCCGCGTCTTGACGATGACGTGATCTATAACGGCAGTACCTTCAAGAAGAGTGTTATCATAACAGGTACCTATCCGAACGACAATAACGAGACTGACGACAACCTGCTCAGTATCAGCAGCTCAACACGTACGGGCTATTACCTGAAGAAACTGCTGAGGGACGACGTGAGTCCGTTGTCGAGTTCGCTCATTGAACAGCAGCATATCTATCCGCGCATCCGTTACACGGAGATCTTCCTGGCTTTTGCGGAGGCGGCCAACGATGCTTGGGGACCTAAGGGTGACCCCACAGGCGTAGGCTTCACTGCCTACGACGTAATCAAGGCTATCCGTGAGCGTGCAGGACTTGGTACTGACGAATATGGTATGAAACTGCCGAATGGTGATACCTATCTTGAGGCGTGTGCCAATGACCAGGGGATGATGACTGATCTGATCCGTAACGAGCGCCGGATTGAACTTTGCTTTGAGAACAAGCGCTTCTGGGACCTGCGCCGCTGGCTGTTGCCGCTCGATGAGACGGTGAAGGGTATGAAGGTGGAGCGCAACGAAGAAACCGGTGAACTGACCTATACTGTGATGGATGTTGAGGATCGTAAATTCGACCGTTCTTATCAGTGCTATGGACCGATCCCGAAGAGTGAAGTGCTCAAGTGGAGTAATCTCATGCAGAACAAAGGGTGGTGATCAATTGAAAATTGAAGATTGAAAATTGAAAATTATGAAGAAGATGATTAATAAAGGGTTATTAGGGTTGTTAGGGATGTTAGGGCTTTCTCTCAGCTTTACGTCGTGTTATAATGCAGACAGGGAGTTCCCGGACTTTCAAGACGGTACAACGGCCTACTTCGCCTATCAGTACCCGGTTCGTACGCTCGTACTTGGTAATGATATCTATGACAACACGCTGGATAACGAGCACAAGTGTCAGATATGGTCTACCATGGGCGGCGCATACAGTGGTCGAAATGCAACGGTGGATATTGTTGTCGATGAGTCGCTTTGTGACAACCTCTATTTTGTTGATGAAGGTGGAAACCCGGTAGAGCCCGTGCTTCCTATGCCTACGTCATACTATAAGCTGGCCAGCAATGCCATTCCTTACAACGGCGACTCGAGAGGCTATGTTGAAGTGCAGTTCACGGACGCTTTCTTCAACGATGATAAGGCCGTAGAGAATACCTATGTCATTCCACTGTTGATGACTAATGTGACAGGTATCGACCGTATCCTTACGGGAACGCCTCGCGAGGGTCTCTCTCCATCGCGCACGAATACGGAAGACTGGGATGTGCTGGCCAAGGACTATGTGCTTTATTGCGTGAAGTATATGAACCCATGGCAGGGAAAATATATTCGGCGTGGTGTTGACAATGTGACGGAGAAGGGTGTGACGACAACAGTGATCCGTAAGGATATGTCACTTGTCAACTCTGACCTCGAGCATTATCAGGAGAACCCAGTGAACCAGAATGACGAGGTGTGTGGCATTACGACCAAGAACATGACTCAGGCCAATTTCAAGGTGTCGTTCAAGACATCGGGTGCTTCGATATCGTGTAACCTCATCCTCACGTTCGACGGTAATAACTGTACGATTTCCACCGACGACAAGGACGTGACGGCTACCGGCTCGGGTGAGTTTATTACCAAGGGTACAGAAAGGCCGGAATACAAGGAGTACCAGTGGGGAAGCAACAATGGGGAGCTTGTGCAGCGTGACATCCTGCGACTGGCCTACAACGTGAGCTTCAACAACAGTGATATCCAGGTATCGACAAACGATACACTGGTTGTTCAGACCCGTGAGTCGAATAAGAGAGTGTTCTTCTCACCCAAATACGTTAAAAAGTAATAGGAGGCTTAGAATATGAAGAAGATGATGAAGAAAGGGTTATTAGGGTTATTAGGGATATTTGGGCTGGTAGGTTGTGCTGACTATAATGTGACGGACGATTTCACTGCCCAGCCTGATCCGACCTTCGTGGAACCGTATAAGGACCTGGCTTCCGTGAAGTCGTATATCAACAGGGAAACATATCCGAATATGACTCTCGGCGCCCAGCTGAAGGTGTCGGAATTCAACAAGCAGGAACTGGCCCATGCTGCTGCCGTGACCAACTTTGACAATGTCGCTTTTGGAACCACACTGATGTCGGGTACGATCATCAACGATAAGGGCGTGATGAACTTCCTGGACATGAAGGATCTGCTTGACCATGTGGAGGAGATCGGGGGTGAGGTTTTCGGCAGTCCGATTGTTGCCAATGCCAATCAGGCAGACGGGTGGCTCAATGTGCTGACCGCGCCTATCGAGGTTCAGGTGGAGGCTATTGAGGACAAGACGGTGGATTATACCACGATGGAGGAGTTTACGGGAACGGCCAAGAGTGGTAAGCCGTCGATTGAGAAGAACTATGACGACGGCAAGAACGCGCTGAAGGTCCCGAAGCGTGCGAAGGTGTACATCGTGGAGGGCTTTGACGTGGACCCGCAAGGAGCTTATACTGTGACTTTTTGGGCCAAAGTTGACAAGGACGAGACGATTATCTGTACTTTCTCCGACAACAAGATCCAGGAGGGCGGAAAAGACAAGAAGTTCGTCATCAAGGCCGGCAAATGGGTAAAGGTGGTTGTAGAGGCCACGCCTGCAGAAGGAGCCACAGATGGCTACCTGATGATAGAAGGCAACCTGAACTCCCTGGTCTATATCCAAAGGGTGGAGGTCGTCCACAATCCTGACAACCACCGTCCACAGACGGAGCAGGAGCGAAAAGATACGATCAACTATGCGCTGAATGCCTGGTGTGAGGGTCTGATGAAGATCAACGCCGGACGTATCACGAGTTTCGACCTTATTGACGAGGCCATTGACGGCAAGAAGACACTCGACAACGGCATGCTCGACCTGAAGCACTCTGACAGTCAGATCTTCTGGCAGGATGTGCTTGGCAGTGAGAACTATGCGCCTGTGGTGTCAAGGGTAGCCAGCGCGGCCTACGAGAAGTATGACGGTGACGGTGGGAAGCTGAGGTTCTTTATCAGTGAGACGGGACTTGAGGACGCCACGAAGCTGGAGAGCCTGAAGTACTGGATCAATGTGTGGGACGGCAACGGGGCCAAGATCGACGGCATCAACGCCAAACTGAATCTCAGCTATAGTGAGGATGCCGACAAGCAGGCTGCCACCGAGGCCTCGCTCAACAGCCTGTTGGACAACCTGGCTTCTACGGGCAAGCTGATCCGACTGTCGAACTTCGACATCAAGTATCTGGATGCTTCGGGTGTCAGTGTGGCTGCCAAGGATATCACAGAGGCCCAGCGTCAGAATCTGGCCAACTTCTATGCCTATGTCATCAAGAGCTACATGAACAGGATTCCTCACGAGAAGCAGGCCGGTATCTGTAAAGGTAACATGGCCGATACGAGCGATCCTGTGGGTCTCTGGGCCATTGACAATAAGAGCAAGGACTGGGTGCGCACTGCCACTTATAAGGCCTTCTGCGATGCGCTCAGCGGGAAATAAAGACATAGTATCGTTAAAGACATAGTAACAGATCAACTTATTTTTTATTTATTTATTAATTATTTACTATTATGAAGAAATTATTTGCAGTTTTTGCTTTGCTCTCCGTGTTTATGGGTGCAAAGGCTGAAGAGGTGGTCGACGTGGAAGTTGACTACTCTACTGTTGCTTCATGGACTCATGGTTGGATCAGTGACGACGCCGCGACACGCATTGCGTTCGAGGACGGATGTCTTCACTTCAAGAGTGACGAAGCTACGGCTAATTTTTATGACGTCCAGTTCCAGCCATTCCCTGCCGTTGCCTCTTTGGATTATGATGCGTCTTACACCATCACAATCAAGATTAAGGGTTCTGTTGCTCAGAACATCAGAGGATACTTCTCAGGTTCAGATAAACCTGGTGATATTCCTGTGACCACAGACTGGCAAGAGCTGACGTTTGAGGGATGCCAGAACAATCCTGAGGCAGCCTACTTTGCCAATACAGGTTCTGTACTTATGCAGTGTGGTGACTATGTAGGTGAATGGTGGATTTCGTATGTGAAGATCTCTCATGAGGAAAAGGCCAATCAGCGTCCCGTGGAATGGATCGAGCTGATAACGAACGGTGATGCTGAGACGCCCTGGACTGAGGATCAGAAGGCCATCAAGTTTAACGATATGGAGAAGAACCTCACCATCTGCGCATGGAATAAGGTGAAGGGCTTCAATATGAATGATGACGGTGGTTGGGATCCGTACCCTGCTGACATTGAAGAAGAGGCTGACGGTAATCATGTGTTCGCTATCCATGCCGCTGTAGCCGATACAGAAGGTGATGCCTCTGCATGGGACAACCAGTTCTGGATTGAGTCTCCGAAGCCGTTGAAGTCAGGATCTCAGTACAAGGTCAGCTTCCGTTATAAGGCTTCAAAGGTGGTGAATACGATGAGCCAGTTCCACAAGCAGACACCGTCGGAGTACGTTTCCCATAATGCGTTCGGCGGAAGCGGTGTGGCCTTCTCGACAGAATGGCAGCAGTTTGAGCAGACTGTGACTATCCCTGCCAACGATATACAGTCGATTGCATTCAACCTGAACCATGAGGATAAGGAAGCCATCGACTTCTATTTCGACGATCTCTCTATCGCTCAGATGAAGCTCGACGAGGGTTACTTCGTGGCAGGCTGCAATACTAATACTGGTCTTGAGTACGACTTCGACAATGCTATCGAGTTCGTTTATGATGAGGACGAAAGCCTCTATACGGCTGTTGTCGGCGAGAAGAATGCCTGGGTCTCTCAGGTCATGATCTCTACCGTTCGTGGTCACGACTCATCCTTCAAGGGCGCTACACTGAAGCCCACTGGCTCTATCAAGAACGATCCTGATGAGTGGCTCGACTATACGGAGGCCAGCCAGGCTAAGCTGAACCTCCCGGGCGAAGGTATCTGGAAGATCTACCTGGACGACAATTACAAGAAGATGGCCTTCGAGATGCTCGAGGGTAACGCCATCGAGCCTATCGAGATCAATCCTAACCCGACGGAGATAGTCATAAATGCACTGGAGAGGGATGACCTTGCAGACACTACTGATGCCGACGGCAATGTGACTCAGGTGAATGAGGAGCCCGGCGGTACAGGTCAGGCTTGGGACAACCAGTTCTGGATTGTCGCCAATCGTGCGCTGAGCACTGCTGAGGTGACAGTTATCGAGTTCGACTATGTTGCTACTGCTGATGCCAAGACCACTACGCAGTGTCACACCACTCCCGGCGCCTACCTGCACTGGGGTGCCATCGGTGATGTGAACTTCACAACTGAAGAGCAGCACTTCTCAACTACATACACCGTGCCTTCTGAGGCTAACGGCATGCAGTCTATCGCATTCAACCTGTCTGAAATAAAGGCAGCTAATACCTATACGATCAAGAACGTTATCTGGAGAACTGAGGACAGCACAGAGTCTCTGATCAACCAGACTGGTGGTGAGAACTTCTATGTGAAGGTACTTGGAGGCGATCCTACGCCTGTCGAGACCGGCATCAGGAGCGTGAAGGACAACACGCCTTCTACTGCCGCTATCTACAACCTCGCCGGCCAGCGCGTGGACAAGGCCTATAAGGGCATCGTCGTGAAGGAAGGCAAGAAGATGATCGTGAAGTAAACTGTATAATTTACAGTTTATAGTTTAAAATAATGATGGGGTTTGCGCCCCATCATTATTGTTTTTGTACAAAGAAAGAGCCGTACAATTCTTTTCCTATTATTAAATAATGTGTAAAAACATGGAAAATCGCTATCATCTCGGAAAATAGTCGTAACTTTGCAAGGTATGAAAAGAAATCTACCTATATCCATATGGCTTGTGGCGCTGTTTATCGTGGCTGGCGCCTTGCTCTTCTTCGAGGCCGACCTGTTGTGGAAACTGCAGGAACGCAACCTTTTCCTGAACACGTCGTTGTTCTTTGATGAACAGATGGTGGTGCCTGGCGGACTGTTGTCGTGGGCGGGTTCCTGGCTGACACAGTTTTTCTTTTATCCCTGGTTAGGCACATTGTTGCTCTGTGCCTGTTGGCTGTTGCTGATGTGGCTTGTCAAGAAGGCCTTTGCGCTGACGGATCAGTGGATGCCCCTGGCACTGGTGCCTGTGGGACTGCTGCTGCTCACCATTGTCGATATGGGCTATTGGATATACTTCCTGAAACTTCCCGGCCATGCGTTCGTCGGCACACTCGGCACCATCGCCGTAGTGGCTCTGTTATGGGTGTTCCGCTGTCTGCCACAGCGATGGGGTCTGCGCCTGGTGTTCATCGCCGTCACAGCCTTGGTGGGTTATCCGTTGCTGGGCATCTATGGCATTGCCGCCACACTGCTGATGGGGCTCTACATCTGGCGATTCGACCAGCCCCTGTGGCAGAAGGTCGCAGGCTCGCTGTTGGCACTGGCTGGGGCAGCACTGGTGCCTCTGTTGTGCTATCACTACGCCTACCACGAAACGAACTTGGCCAACATCTACTATGCCGCCCTGCCGCTCTACTTCCTCCAAGAGGAATATCACACGTACTATCTGCCTTACTATGGCCTGGCGTTGTTCTTTGTGCTGATGGTCTTGTTGCGGCCCGACGGCATCAAGCACTTTAAATGTATTGCCGCACAGGTGCTGGTGCTGGGCGCCCTGGCCTGGGCTGTTGTCAACTACTGGTATAAGGACGAGAATTTCCACCACGAGCTCCGGATGCAACGCTGCATTGAGCAGAACGACTGGGAGGGTGTGGTCACAGAGGCTGGCCTGCAAAAGGATGAACCCACGCGTGCCATTGTGATGATGCGCAACCTGGCACTGAGCCGTCTGGGCCGTCAGGGCGATGAGATGTTCCTCTATCCCAACGGCTCGAAACGCTATGAGGCACCCTTTGGCATGCGCTTGATGATGTGCGTGGGGCCGATGATCTATTATCATTATGGCATGATCAACTACAGTGCCCGGCTTAGTACGGAAATGGGCGTGGAGTTCGGATGGCGCGTGGAGAACCTGAAACTGCTGGCCAAGTGCGCCATTCTCAACAAGGAAGAGGGTAGGATACGCAAATTCCTCAACCTGCTGAAGCACACCACCTTCTATGGCAACTGGGTTGACGAGGCCCGTGAACTGGATGAACTGAAGCCGGTGGCACGTATGATGCACTACACCAACTTCCTCTCTGGCGACAATGGCTACGTGGAGCGTTTCCTGATGAACCGTCTGGTGGAGAGCAACAGCAAGGACGATGCGCTCTTCCAGGAGCAGGCGTTGCTGGCAACGCTATGGACTAAGGATATCACCCAATTCTGGCATCACTTCCGCAACTACCTCGACCTGCACCCCAAAGCCCACATTCCGCGTTATATCCAGGAGGCAGCCTATCTCTATGGCAAGCTGGAGGAGCGTGAGATGATCGACCGGATGCCCATCGACCAGAGCGTCAAGCAGTCGTTCGATAACTTCATGAACGCAGCCCAGCACTATAACCACATGGAGGCGGATTATGTGCGTGAGGGCATGAAGGGCTTCAACGACACCTATTATTATGATTATTACCTGAATAGAGACCTTCCGGAGTATTGATGATTGAGTATTGAAGATTGAACATTGAATATTGATGATGATGAGACGAACACTATATTTTTCACTTTTCCCCCTTTTCGCCTTTTTTCTTTTAGCATGCTCTGTCAGCGTGCCTGAGAGCTATACAGAGAGTCAGGAACTGCCCAAGGTCTATCCTGACGTTATCGACGTGACTATCCCTCAGAATATTGCCCCGCTGACCTTCCAGTTAGACGGAGAGGCTGACGGTATGATAGCCCGCTATCAGAGAGACGGCGTGGAGGTGGTCTGCGAGGACAAGATGCAGCCGTCGATGGACCAGTGGCGTGAGTTGACGGCTCAGGCAGGCGATATCAACGTGGATGTGTTTGTCAGGCACGGCGACCAGTGGACCCACCACAAACCCTTTGCCATTCATGTCTCCTCAGACAGCATCGACTCGTATCTCAGCTATCGTCTCATCCCATCCTCGTTCGTCAGCTACGAGGCCCTTACCATTAGTCAGCGCTGCCTTGAGAACTATGACGAGCGCGTCATCTACGACAACAAACTCTGCAGCTTCGAGGTCGAAGGACAGTGCATCAATTGTCACCACTACCAGCAGTATAACCCTGAGCGCATGCAGTTCCACGCCCGTCAGAAGTGGGGAGGCACCGTCATTGCTTATGACGGCGACATCAAGAAAGTGAACATGAGCAACGACTCCATCCTCTCGGCTGGCGTCTATCCTGCCTGGCACCCGTGGCTTAAACTCATCGTCTATTCTACTGACAAGACGCTCCAAAGCTTCCACACCACCGATCCCAACAAGATTGAGGTCTATGATCTGGCGAGTGATATCATCGCCTACGACATCGACAAGGGCGAGGTCACCAACCTTGAGAACGATACAACGGAGTTCGAAGTGTTCCCTGCCTGGGCGCCCGACGGAAGGACGCTCTATTACTGCAGCGCCCACTATGACCGTAAGGACTACGGCAAGACGGCTACGGCGGAGCTTGTGAGCCGCTGTACGGAACTGAAGTACAATATCTATAAGAAGCGCTTCGACCCCGAGACCATGCAGTTCGGGCCCCGCGAACTAGTGTTCGCTGCCGATCAACTGGATCAGAGTGCCACCCTGCCTCGCATTAGTCCCGACGGACGCTGGCTGGTGTTCACGATGGCGAAATTCGGCTACTTCCACATCTGGCACCACGATGCCGACCTTTGGCTGATGGATCTGGAGACTGGCGAGGCACAGCCCATGACGGCCGTGAACAGCCCTGATACGGAGAGCTATCACTCATGGTCGAGTAATGGCCACTGGCTTGTGGTGAGCAGCAGGCGTGACGACGGCACCTTCACGCGGCCCTTCTTTGCCCATGTCGACAAGGACGGTCGCTTCTCGAAACCCTTTGAGCTGCCACAGAGGGACCCCGACTATCATCGCCAGTTCCTACGCAGCTATAACATCCCCGAGTTTATGAAGGACCCAGTAGAAATCACCCCTCAGACCTTTGCAGAGGTACTGAAGGGCGAAGGGGAACCGGTGAAATACGTTCAGAGCCTGTCCAAATAAATCATCCTTGCTTTATGCCGGCACCGATGACAGCTTCTTGCGAAGCGTGAGCACGTTGAAGCCGCCGATGCGCTCGTAGTTCACACTGTCCATCAGCTGTCGCACCAGGAAGATGCCGAGGCCTCCAATGGATCGGTCTTCTGCCGAGAGTGTCGTATCGGCTGCCGCCACAGTTGTGGGATCGAAATGCTTGCCGCTGTCGGAGATGACGAACTTCAGTCTGGCATCATTCGCCTGGACCTCCACATTGACACTACCCGTCGTTCCCTCGGGATAGGCATAGCTCATCACATTCACCACAGCCTCTTCGATGGCAAGGTTCATCTGCATGGTGGTCAGCTCGTCGAATCCCATCGCCTCACAGACATGATCCATGAATTCGGCCAACTGCGGCACTTGCTGGACGTCGTTGGTCAATGTGATGCTGCGCTGGTAGCGCACGTCGAGCTGATGCTTCGTATATTGGATGGCCAGCATGGTGAGGTCGTCACTTTGTTCGGCCCCGTTGACAAACTCCCTCACGGCATTGGTCATGTTCTCCACCAGCTGATGGGGCGTGTGATTTGCTGGCTGTGACTGGCTGGCCACCTTCAGGATACGCTCTTCTGTGAACTGGCCATGGTCGATGTCCTCTGCCTCGGTGAGTCCGTCGGTATAGAGGAAGATGGTTGTGCCCGGATCAACCTGCGTCTCCTGCATCGTGAACTTCCAGTCGCCCATCACGCCGACAGGGAGGTTGGAGTCACAGGGCATCATGCCGATGCCGGATCCGATGAGCAGGGGCGCGTCGTGGCCGGCATTGGAATAGCGGAGTCGTCCCGTCGGCAGGTCAAGCACGCCGACGAAGAGGGTGACGAACATGTTGGAGTCGTTGCCCTCGCTCATCGTCTCGTTCAAACGGGTGATGATACGGTCCGGCTGCGACTCGTGGGCAGAGACGGTGCGGAACTGTGCGCGGGTCACTGCCATGACCAGAGAGGCTGGCACGCCCTTTCCTGAGACGTCACCGATGCAGAAGAATAACTTCTCGTCGCGGATGAAGAAGTCGAAGAGGTCGCCACCGACGGCCTTGGCGGGTGTCAGCTGGCCGAAGATGTCGATATCGTCGCGGTCGGGATAGGCGGGGAATATCTTCGGGAGCATTGACATCTGGATGTCGCTGGCAACCTTGAGTTCGCTCTCGATGGCTGCCTTGGAGGCCGTCGACTGCCGCAGTTCCTCCATCTGCTGCTTCAGAGAGGCTTGCATGAGGGAGAACGACTGGCTCAGGCGGGCCATCTCGTCCTTGGTCTTGATGTCGGGCAACGTTGCATCCAGATTACCTTTCGCCACTTCGTCGGCCGAATCGGCAAACCGTACCAGGGGACGGGTGATGCGCTTAACCACTGAGTTGCAGATGAGGAAGAGTATTACCAGGCCGGCTACTATGATGGCCAGCACCAGGAAGGTGATCCATCGCGAACTGCCATAGATCATCTTGGCTGGTATCACCGTCGCCATCGACCATCCCGTGCGCTCGATCGGGGCATAGCAGATGAGGAACTTCACGCCGTCGCGGTCTATCTCACGCATACCCGACAGCCCGTCGACCATATCATAGCCAATCTGCGCATCGATCGAGTCGTTGGTCTCCATCGAGTAGACGAAATAGGTGTCGTTAAGGATGCGCTCGCTATTGGGGTGGGTGATGTATGTGGCGCCCCGTCCGATGATGAAGGAATAGGCGTGGGTATAGAAGAACGTATCGTCGACCTCCAGATTGGTAGAGTCGATCTCCGTCTCCAGAAGCCTGGCATTGAGTTCGATGTCGCTCTTTGCCACCAACTCCGTGAGCCAGTTGAGCGACACGTCTGCCGTGATGACTGCTATGAGGCTGCCGTTTTTGTCGTACAGGGGATGGGAATAGGTGGTCATCATCTGCTCACCGCCTCCCGTGTCGTAATATGGCTCGCTCCAGTAGTTCTTTTTCAGCAGCTTGGGTATCTGATACCAGTCCATACAGTGGTATTCGTATTCCGCCGATCCCAGCTGCTTGGTCTCGATGGCACCATTGACGGTGCGGTAGGCGTAGGGCGAGAAATGCTCGCCTTTCTGAGGATAGTAATAGGGCTCGAAGGCGACGGCAGAGCCGATGATGGGGGCGTTCAGTTCCAGGATCTGGCGTACGATGGCGTAATATTCATCGGGGTTGTCGAGATTGTCCATCACCTTGGGGATTACGTTCTCCACAGCCACCTCCACGCCTACGAGCATGCTGTTGATGCGCTGGTTGGCGATCTCGATACGGCTTTTCGCATTCTCCTCGGAACTGTTGAGGAATGCCTCGCGGATGACATTGGTGATGATGACGGTGATGATGCAGAAGACGACGAACACGGTGAGCATCACCCAGAGCGTGAGCCTGGCGTGGAGTGAATGGGATATATTGTGCAGTCTGGACTTGATCATTGCTGTGTAATCTGATGATAGGTGATTTCTTTTTTCAAAAAGCCGCTCTCCAGAAGGATACGGTTGGCCAGCTCCACGGCTTTGGGCTCCAGCTTGTAGGAGCGCTTGCCAGTATCCTTGTCGGCCAGCTGGCGCAGGATCTCTTTGATCATCCACTCCTGCGCAATCATGTTGCCAGGGGTACCGCTCTGCCGCATGGTGAGCATCACAATGTCGAGCGCCTCTTCGGGATTAGCCACAGCCCATTCCCAGCCTTTACGGGTGGCCTCGGCGAATTTCGTTGCGAGATCCTTGTGCTTGCGATAGAAGTCGGCCGTCACATAGATTCCGTCTTCAGGCACGTTGTAGCCGATGTCCCGCATATATAGCAGCTGATCCTTCTTGATGCGCTGTCCGGCCATCTTCAATTGGAAAAACTCGTTATAGCTCATCGCCAGAGCCGCATCGATGGCTCCGGAGATATAGAGATTGATGTTCGAGATGAATGGTATCCACTGGATGCCGAGCCCGAACTTCTTATCCATCGCCATCGGCAACTCGCTGAAACCTGATTTCCAATGGCCTACCTTCTTGCCCCGAAGGCTCTCCTTGCCATTCAGCGGTGTGTGGGAGACAATCAGCAGGTTGTTTTGTTGTGACATCTGCAGGACGTTGACCAATGGTATGCCATTGTCTATAAAGTTCATGGCCGTCACCAGGTTCAGCGTGATGAACTGGCTCTCGCCTTCCGTCAGGTAATCGATGCTTGGTTTTGAGGCGGAGGGATGCCTGATTACCACGTCAAGTCCGGCTTCCTGATAATACCCCATACTACTTGCCACATAAAAACCCACGAACTGCGCCTGAGCCGTCCATTGCGGGGTAAACACTAGTTTCTCCTGTGCATGTCCGATGTTTATGCCACAGAGCAGAAGGATTGTGCAAAGCCATTGTAGATATTTATTCATCTGCCAGTCTATTAGTTGGATGCAAAGATAAAAAATAATATCATATTGTACAAGAAAAATGGCTATTTTTTTAATCATTGTTGGTCATTGTAGGATGGAAGTGCTATCTTGTGTTTTCCCCGCAAGTATGAAAGATGACCTCAGACCCCCATTTGCTACAAGGCCTCGTAAAACTTTTTCGAAAGCCATGGAAAAAGTGTTACGAGGCCTTCCAACAGAAAATGCTAGGCCTTCATATTTCTCTGGAACCAATAACCTCGTTAGGAACCATTTGAGTTTGATTCTTTTAAGATTATTACTTTCTGATAATACCTCTTACAGTAATGCCACAATCCCTATTCGTATTTGTAATTGTTTTGAAATCATTACCAAAATATAATTCATATGCATATATTTCTTTTCCAGACAACAGTGGTCCCCTGTCTTTGGTCCAATAACAGCCCATATTGTTGCCCCACGAGTAATCAGATCCGTCTTTTCGTCCTGCTGCAGGTAAGAATAACCCATGACCATTGGGACCAATTATTGCGTAGCCGTCCTTTTCCCCTGGATGAGAAGTTGCCCATTGCCATGTGCAATAGGTCATTAGTTCTTCCCAATCGCTTTGGGTCGGTATGCACCATTCTGTTCCCATTTCAACAGTTGCAACGTCGTCTTCTGGTTTTAGTGATGTCAATCCATCCTGTACTGTATATTTAGTATAATAGAAGTTTTCGTAATCATTAAAAACACATAATTGGTATGTAGGCATGCCAAACTCAGCTTTCTCTTTCGTTTCACCCCAAGAGACATACCATCCATCATCCCATATCTCTGGTGCACCAACATTCCTGTCTGCCCAAAGAGTCCCGCTCGGTAGCCCTAAATCAATTGCAGAATACTCCGTTTTCAGAAAAAAACTAATGCTGTCGAATTTTTCTACATTATATGTGCCTATCACGACTCCATCTTTATAGACTCTAAAGCCCTGAGCCATGACTTGGGAGTAAAAGGCTAACATGACAATTAAAAAAAATAGTTTCTTGTTCATCTTGTTATGATTTTAAAGTTCTTGGTTTTCGTTTTAACAATGATCATCGTATTTTTAAGATGATTCAATTCTATGGAAGACTCGCCGTTTTCATTCGCTTGTGCAATCTTAAGCATTGTTCCATTAACAGAATACAAACTTATCGTTTCACCAGCTTGAAGCCCCCTGCAACAAAGAATTCCATTATTTATGTTGAACTGCGTTTTATATGTTCTACTCCCCTTAACGTTAGAACTTTCTTGTTTCACAATTTTGAAAGTAACTCCATTACTGATGGGGTATCTGACTTCTACATTGTTTGAACGAATGACGACATCGGCATCATTAATGTATGCAGTTGGTTCTTCACCTACAGTAAACGTAACAGTCTTGTCAGACTGATAGCATAAGATAACGGCATATTCCTCGGCCATTATTGATAAGGGAACAGCTTGTAGCAGTAGAAAGAGTAAAAGGTGTCTCAAAAAATATACGCTTAACCGTGTTGCGTAGGGCTAAATAATTGGATAATAGTATAATTTAAAAATACGTGGACAATTAACTTCGTCTACGCTTCCGAGGTATTGGGGATAACCTTTCTATCTTAAACGAGTAAATGCCCACGCTTCCAGCGTGAACTATCTACTTATGTTCTTGATAGAATCTTCTAATTCCCCAATTATCGGATAGCAAGAATCAAAAGTGGACGTTCTGTCTTATGTCCTTTAATTTACTTATCTCAGCCCATAGGCATTTCTGTTTTTAAGTTCAACTATATGTTCGGTGCTGCAAAGATACAAAATATTTCTTATTTTGCAAATAAAAGAGAGGATTTTTTCTATATGTATAACAAAAGTTACCGCCTCTCCGTGACAGGCGATTCTCCGACTTTTTGTTGGAGATGCCTGTTTATGTTAAAAGGAATGTCTGTTTACGGTCGTTCTGGTAGGTGTTTACTATAGTAAAGGATGCCAGGTACGAGTCGTACAAGGCATTAGAACGAGTTGTGGAAGGCATCAGAACAACAGTAAAGGATGGTGGGGAGGCAGACATGGGCGATTTTGTAATCAGATTACAAATGCACATTGTTCCTGACCCCTCTATGTTAAAGAATCAGACTTGTCCCCATGATTTTAAATAGCAACTTTTCTTTCATTCCGCGCACGTTTGGCCGAAAAATGAAAAAATGGCCTCATTTTATGTGATTTTAGCATTCAGAGGCATCGAAATCGAAGTTTTTTGTGTACCTTTGCAGCGTTCTTCGGAACAAATGACATAGTAGGCTCTACATTCCCAATCACCACCTCGGACAAAAGAGCCAACCTGCAAAAAGAGCGTCGGCGCATAGTGCGCAGGCGTTTCGACGATTGCAGGGGCTTGTGGTGAGCCGGGAATGCGTAGAAATGGCCTGCGCATTTTAGTACAAACAAGCCCTAAAGCACAGCACTGTTAAGCTACATATTATGAATAAGATAAAGAAAAGATTTATTCTGGGCATAATGCTGACATTATGTTCATTGGGATTGAAAGCAGGCAATGAATTCCTTTTAGTAACTCAGAAAAATGGTCAGCAAACGGGCTTTGCTCTCATAGATCAGCCCAAAATAGAATGTCTCTCTGGCTTTCTGACGGTCACTTCAGTACATAACACAATATCTGTTCCTTTAGACGATATAATAAACTTTGAGTTTGTGAATGAAATCCCTTCAGGCATCATAACACTACGATATAATAATAATGACGTCAAAGTAAACTCAGGGCATGTTGTCATTAGCTCACTTCCATCAAAGAGTATTGTTAACATCTATAACATAAACGGAACTATTTTATCTACAATGACCTCAAGTGATGATGGACGTTTAGAATTCGATTTGCCTAAATCAAATGGCCCTATAATAATAAAAACACAATCAAGAAGTATTAAAATAACTAATAAATAATAACTATGAAAAGATTTTCTTTAATTATTATTTCCTTTATTGGAATAATAGTCAGTCTCAATGCTCAGAGCTTTAAGATGCAAGTAGAAAAAATGGACGGGACTGTTATTTCAATTCCTGCTGACTATGTGAAACAGGTTACTTTTCTCCCTGTAGAAACTTATACAGTATCCTACTCTTTGTCTGGGGTGTCCTCTTCCAATAATGTTTCTTCATTAGCGGAAGGTATGCCATTTACCACTAACCTGATTCCTGATAACAATTGCTATATCAGTTCTATCAGCGTAACAATGAGAGGGTATGACATTACTTCCACAGCATATAGTGAGGGAGTAGTGAAAATTGATGAAGTAACAGGTAATATACAGATTTCTGCTTCCTCAACTCCGTATAGTGAAGGAGTCGATTTAAGTGCACAAGGAACAGCTAATTGCTATGTTGTATCAGATAGTGGCAAATATAAATTCAACATCAGCGGATATAGTGGAGTAAAGGCATTCCTACTTTGGAATGAGAATGGTGCGACAGATATTTCAGATGTAGAACTGTCTGGTGACTTCATTTATTTCCAAAAGAATGAATTCAAAAAAGGAAATGCTGTGATAAGTTTGGCAGATGTAGAGGGTACTATTGTCTGGTCTTGGCATATATGGTCTACGGATAAGCCAAATGCAATTGAAGTAAATGGACAAAAATGGATGGATAGAAATCTTGGAGCAACAAGTACAGAACCGAACAATCTCGATACCTATGGACTGCGTTACAACCCAGGTAATCCTTTCCCGTTCCCAGGACCAAAGTATAGTGATTTTTCTATCAATGAAACACCTGCTGTTCCTGAAGGATGGTATGTAGCTGATGGATATGGTTTCTATTCTTCATCAAAAATGCCAAGTCCTGCTACTCCAATGCAACTATGTGAGAGGACAGATGTCTTTGGTAATTCTGTTTATTTTAGAACAGGTTACTCACAATGTCCAAATGGCTACGATCTTCCTTCTGCTTCTACATTCCAGGATCTTTTAGGTTATGAACCAACAATCAAAGATAATGGTGTATGGGTTAATGATAATCTATATATTCCGTGTAACACACCAAACGGAAACGATGGTATATATTTGTGTTCTGGTATATACAATTCTACGGCAGTAGATACTTGGGTAATATATTTCTATGAAAGTGTTTCCCAAAAAACATATTGCCAAGGTGCGGCTCTTTTGCCAATTAGATGTATGAGTTACTCAGAGATCATGGGGACAGATTGATCTTCAAAAGAATCAAAGACCAGTCCCACTTGACGAAAAATAGCTCATACTTATAGCGCAAAAACAAGGTTCTTCGTCAATTTGGGTGGTAATTCCAGTCCCACTTCATACCACTATAGAGGAGTTTTGCCCTCAGGACATCAGCATTTGCCCTGTTGAACATGCTCCTCTTGATGGCTTTGGTCTTATTGACTGTCCCCTCCAGTAATGCATTACTATAGTTTGTAGAGCAGGCTCTGATTACAGCCTCCTTGTCTTTTCTGACACATAGCGCGAAGCTTCTGATTTCTCTGATCTTGCATCTGACGGCATCTTTCAGCCAATTATCCATGCATGGTGCATCGTCCTCCTGATGCAGCATCTTTCGGAATCCGATGCATATCTGTATGATGTGTTCCACTTCCGGATGTGTGTCCTTCAGTTTCAGCAGTTTCCTTGAACAGGTCTCTCCTGTTACAATGTATTTCCAGATAGTGCTACACCTGACTTTTGTACATACTTCCTTTTGTTCACCGAGCGCCTTGTTATGCAGCCTTACCTCTTCGCGCAACTTCCTGTATTGGCAGACAAGTGGGGACATGCATCTGTGCAGGATACGTGAATGGAGCTTTACACTGAGCTTCTCTTCCACGCTTTTCGGCGTGATGCGGCCAGTGCTTATAATACGGGCCATCTCCCTTGCGGCTTTCATTGCCCTCTTCTGATCCGTGTTCAGTACAGACAGGACACCGCCAGACAGAGTCTTGTACACCTTGCGGGAGGTCACGCCAAGTGATCTTGCAGTCTCGGCCAATGTCAGTCCGTCATCCCTAAGACGACGGGCTGCATAGAAAAGCAGGACTCTTTCACGATGCCTCCTGTCCCCCATCTGACAGATGGCTTCTACAATGGACTTGTAGGCTTCCTCTTCCGTAGGGTATGGATATGGCATTTTCTCCTTGACCTGTCCCAGCAGACCCTTTATCGGCTCGACGGATGCCTTCTTCAGGTTCTGCATCAGGTGGAAACGGTCTGACACCTGCCGGATGAATTCCGAAGCTGCGCTGATGATGGCAGCATAGCTTTGACTTCCGTCACGAGTGACCACCTTTATTTCTGGATGTGAGGCCAGCCAGTCTGTTATCTCCTGGCCATAACGGGAGTCAAAGACGGCAAGGGGCTGACGCGTATAGTGATCCACTATGACGCACATGTACTTGTGCCCTTTCCATTTGGCGAAGTCATCCAGTCCCACATAGCCGCTGGTACGTACTTGCGGGTTTATCCTGCCCATCAGCCGTAATACCCGGATACAGGCGGATGCACTGATTTGGATATGTTGCATAGCCAGTGTCTCAGACGCCTTACGTGCGGTCTGTTCCAGTGCCTCATGACGGATACGTTCCTCTACATCATAGGTGTGACGACCGTATGGATGTGTCATCGTCAGCGGTTCGGCGAATATCTTCTTACCACACTCCTTGTTTGTGCATACCATATGGCGAGTCTTCAGTATCAGGATGGTGTGGTGGCCAAGCCATTCCGTACACTGGATCTTACGATAACGGTAGCTGTGTATAGCTGATGTACGCTTCCCACAACAAGGGCAGATTGCCGTTGTGCCTGTGGTGTGGGCATGGAGGGTTAAACACTCGCCGCTGATGACGGGCTCCTCGGAAGGATCCAATGAGATGTGCCACATGCGACATTTTTCACTCACGATTGATTTTATCTGGCCAATTACTTGCGTAAGTCCAGAATTCTTCGTACCTTTGCACCGTGCAGATGGGCGCTTTTTCTTTCTTTTTCGCACATACAAAGATACGAAAAATTACGCACATCTGCAACTTTATTTAGTTAACTAACGTATTGATAATCAGATGTTTAGTTAAACTTTGTAATAAATTATCACCACCCAAATTGACGCAGAACCAAAAACAAGTAAGAACTATGCCCCTCTACACCTTTTTAGGTTAATCGTCTGATTATCAGAGTTATTTTAGGGTGCACACTTCGCAAAAAGTATGCACCCACTCTACACCCACTCTACACCCTACAAAAATGGTGCTCTCGCATTTGAGTATAGGCGAACGACCGTTTGAGTATAGGCAAACGGTTGTTTGAGTATAGCCGAACGGTTGAGAAGGTAGGGTTAACTCCCTGCCAGAATAGGGCTTAACCCTTATCAGGGATGCCTTCTTACCTTGTAAGGAACGCCTTCCACGGCCCGAAGAAGGCATCAGAACGAGTGTAAAGTATGGGGGGAAGACGGATATGGGAGATTTTGTAATCTCTAAGATTACAAATGCACATCGTTCCTGACCCTGTTGTGTTCTATTTTATGTTGATGCGAAGGCCGAAACTGAGGTTAAAGTTGAGCGGATGGTCTTGATAGATGGTGGGTGTGGCGCTGCCGTTAGAGAAATAGTAGCCTATGCCAGGCTCTGTGTAGAGACTGAAAAGGTCTGTTAGCCTGTACTCAGCGCCAGCAGCTCCGTTGAGTGAGAACTGCCAGGGGCTGGCATCCAACATCTTCTCTATCGTGCCACCTGCGATGACATAAAAACCGAAGTGACGGTTCGTCCACAGCTGATAACCCACGTTCAGAGGTAAGCCAATGTAGTTTAGACGTTGCTCCGTGACGGAGGCCTGTCCATCTGTAATAGTCGTGATGTCAGATACCAGACGGGTGTACGACAAACCACTCTCTATGCTCCAGCGGTTGTCGATCCGATAGCGCAGCGACAGGCCGAAACGGATGGGCTGACGGTGGCGTATCTGCGTGTCTGTCTGCGACCTGTAAACTGTGGTGATGGTGTCATAGACGATGACGGGCGTTGTCGGGTCATCAGATGGAGGAGTATTGGGGGGATCATTATCACCGTCATTTTCATGAGAATTATCTTCAGTTTCACCTCCATGGTAATATACGGTATGAATCATTATCTCAGTATTTGTAATCTGTCGGATGGAAGATTCTGCGTGGTAACTGTCGTTCATCATGTTCGACATATAGACCTTGGCTGTCAGGCGATTGTCCAGGTGTTTCCGCTGACGGAAGTCCGAGGGATAGAACACTTGTGAAGGACGAACAGGGGGTGGTGTCCGTTTTTCTACGTTGCTGGGAGGAGCGTCTTCATTATGGGATTCAACCTCTTCATTGGAGGATTGCAGCTCTTCTGTTGGTCGAGAGGTCTCCACAGAATCCGGGCCTGTTGTATCACAGAGGGACGGTTCTTTTGTGATATGGCCGATGTCACAAAAGGACCGTTGCTCTGTGATACTGTCCCCCTGTGATCTTTGCAGATTATTGGTTGCTGTTGCTGTCAGGTGTTCAGCTGTATCCTCGTCATTCTGGAAAAGCCAATATCCCCCCCCAGCTATCAGCAGCAGTACGGCAGCCGCAGCCAAGCGTCGCAACCATAACCGTCGCGACTGATGGGCATCAAGTGCTTTATAGACTTCGTCCCACGACACCTCAGGGGCAGGCCTCCGATAGTCTGCCATCTTCTCTCTCAGCTGTTGTCTCCATTGTTCGTTCATTGTCGTGGGGGGTTGTTGTCGTAATACTCTTTAATCATCTTCACCAGCAGGATCCTTGCCCTGTGCAGCTGCGAGGCCGAGCTGCTTTTTCCTATACCGAGCAAGCGTGCTATCTCCTGATGGCTCTTGTCTTCGAACACGTAGAGGTTCATCACCGTTCGGTAGCCTGTTGGCAGACGGTCCAGCATCTCTAGGATGACATCGGGAGGAATGTCTGCGAGTGGCGGATCATCGTTTTCCTCGGGATCGTCTGATACTATATAATCTATTTGCACCTGCCCATGCCGTTCTTGCGTCCGCAGGAACTTCAGCGACTCGTTGACAGCCACTTTCGTGACCCAAGCCTGCAAGGAGCCTGCCCCGCGATACTTAAATTCGCCGATATGGGTAAGTATGTGGACTAACGAATCCTGAAATACATCCTTCAGGTCTTCTTCATCGGCGATGTAGCGCGAGCAGACTCCTGCAAGGTATTCTGCGTAAAGGGAATGAAACTCCTTGACGGCAGCCTTATCGCCGTCGTGCAGTCGCTTTATCAAGCGTTTCTCGTCGTCCCCGATGAATATCACGCGAGTTAATAGCCAGTATATTGGCCGATGAAGAATATGGCACCCGTCTTCCGTTCACTGATCACGTAGAGGAACGGGTGGTTGGCATGGAAGTTAATGATTTTGGGCTCTTCAGTATCTGGGCCTAAGGCGTAATCTACTCCTATGACGGTTACGGCTGCCGCCTCAGTACCCTCTTCGTCAAGTTTGATTTTTGCTACCTGCTTCATGAGTCCAATATAAACATCTGCGTTACAGAAGTAGCGGAAGTCGGCCTTCTTTTCATTGAAGGCGTCAGGCATACCAAGCGCAATCATGATGGATTTCAAATCGATATCGGTATCAGTCTCAATACGTGGCAGTTTCACATCGACCGTCTTAGCTCCCATCCGCCTGTTCAGGCTCTCCCATTCCTCGGCTGTGGGCACCTTTGGCACGGCCTCATAGGTATCCTTTTTGGGCAGCAGCACCGTCATTGTGAACGACTCGTTGCCGTAGGGCAGACTCAGAACCTGATAGTCATCGTTCTCGCCATAATTGAAGACTGCCGTCTTGTGCATCATCGGCCTCCATATCAGTTCATCCGTATCACCAGCGTGATTAAACACTTCATCCACCGTTTCTTCCTTGTCGAACTTCAATGTCCATGCACCCTTGAAATAGATGGCGTTCAGCAGATAGCTCACGGCATCTGCATTGAATTCTTTCTCGTCGAGCACCTTCTGGATCATCTGCTCTGTATGGTCGCTGGCCCACTGGTTGATGACGTCCAACGTCTTTCTGTCTTTGAAGTTGCGAGTCTCGGGTTCGGCGTTGTAGAAGACATTCGCCTTCTGTACGAAGTCCGGATTCAGTGTGTAGTTCTGGTTCACGTAGATATTGTTGGCAATCATCACCTTTGTCAGCGGGTCGAGGGCTGGGGCCATGTTCAGCATCTTATAGCAGAAGGCATTGATGCTGTCGGCACCTGTCTTCTCGAATCCCAGCACCTTGTTAATCTGTGCCAAAGTCTCACCATCAGCACCGTTGTTGAGCATGCCGAGGGCGTAGGTGATGCTGATAGGCGACAGGATCTGACTCTTCACCCCGTCCTGCGCCTTGCTGAACAGGTTAAAGGCAAACGCGTTGCTCTGGCTCACCAGTTCCTGTTCGCCGCGAGTCAGTTTCATTGATGTCGGCGGTTCCACTGGGTCGATAATAAGTACCGGATCCTGACTATCGCTGTCGAGACTACATCCCGACAATGCTGTTGCTGCCATCATGGTCAGGGCGATGGCTGCCCACATCGTTCCTTTCTTCATATTGCTTGCAAATTTAACTCATTTCTATTAGTATAAATCCCGAAAGTCGAAAAACTTGCATCAAGTTTAGTTAAAAAATCAAAACGCAGGACTGAATTTAAGTTGTACATGGCATTAGAACGATTCGTGGAAGGTATCAAATGAATAAAAGAGAGATGAGCCTTTTTCGCTCATCTCTCTTGTTAGTTGATTAATGAGTGTTCGATTACTTGAACAGGCTCTGGGCCATCTTGTAGAGGCAGCGGCGCCAGGTCAGGAACTCGTGGGCAGTGCCCTCGGAGATGAGACCCTCGGCGTTGTAGCCGGCAGCCTTCAGTGACTCGACGCTCTTGTTGATGCCATCGGGATTCTCCTTGTCGCCACAGCCCTCGAAGATGTATTTCACGACCTTCGTGTCGTTGATCTCTTCAGGAGCATACTGGCCACCAGAGAGCAGTCCCCAGTAACCGAAGACCTCAGGACGACGCAGGGTGATGAGCTTCGTCTCCATGCCACCCATCGAGAGACCTGCCAAAGCACGGTTCCACTTGTCGGGCTTCGTGAGGAACTGCTTGTCGATGACGGGGATGAGCTCGTCGATGAGCAGCTTCTCGAACTCCTCGGCGGTGAACTTACCAATGGTGCCGAACTTGAAGTCGTTGGTCAGACCGTAGGCCATCACGACGATGAAGGGCTTGATCTTGCCGTCGGCAATCAGGTTGTCCATGATGATGCCGGCCTTACCCTGTACGGGCCAGCTGGTCTCGTTCTCACCCCAGCCGTGCTGCAGATAGAGGACGGGATAACGCTCCTGAGTGAGCTTGCCGTTCTTGCCCTTCACGAGCTTGCCGTAACCATCGGGCAGATAGACATTGCAGGTCTGCATCTTGCCGGTGCTCTCAGACCAGAAGTTCACCTGCTGGATGTTGCCGTGAGGAATGTCCTGGCGCCAAGCGTAGAAGTCCTGATCGGGAGCGGGAATCTCAATGCCGCTCT
>JAEEGK010005998.1_pt1 | contig 29288 bp, 25 predicted proteins | sample 8958771 | NCBI WGS metagenome assembly JAEEGK01 (sample SAMN16246547, study PRJNA631951) | gut metagenome | biome: gut microbiome; feature: rumen; material: SC-attached | host: Bos | place: Iran: Karaj | collected 2018-10 | reverse complement strand
AAAGGCCCGCTGCTACGACTTCATCATGGCCCTTCCCCAGGGCTTCGACACGGTCATCGGCGAGGGCGGGGCCAGCCTCTCCGGGGGCGAGCAGCAGCGGATTTCCATCGCCCGCTGCATCCTCAAGGACGCTCCCATCGTCATTCTGGACGAAGCAACCGCCAGCGTGGACGCAGACAATGAGAGCCACATCCAGGCCGCCATTTCCGAGCTGGTGCGGGGCAAGACCCTGCTGGTCATCGCCCACCGGCTGAACACCATCGAAAGCGCCGATCAGATCCTGGTGGTGCGGGATGGGCAGATCGCCGAAAAGGGCAGGCACGAAGAGCTCATGGCGGCGGGCGGCCTCTATCACACCATGGTTGCCAAGCGCAGCGAGATCCGGGGTTTCGCCCGATGATTCTGCGCCAATCAGATTAACGACAAGGAGTGCAGACATGAAAGAACTTGGCGTATACGAACAGCTGACGCAGCTGGCTTATCTCCCCATCTACTTCAAGCTCCTGCGGGGCGCGATGGAACTGAATGTGTTTTCCCATCTGACCGTCCCGGTTACGGCGGAACATCTTTCCAGGGACCTTGGCTGGCATGAGGCCAATACCCGGATGCTGCTGGATGCGCTTTTCTCCCTGGGCTTTGTGAAGAAAAGCTGCGACGGCTATGTCAATGCGCCGGAAACAGCACAGTACCTCGTGGTCTCCAGTCCGGATTACGCAGGCGGTTTCCTGACGACGTACATTCAGGAGGGGCTGACCCCCTTGGACGTGGCTAAGTTGGTCCGGGAGGGGCCAAACCCCGCCGATATGGGTCAGATGGACCAGCAGCTGGATTTCACCCGCTTCGGGGACGCCTTCCGGGCCACACAGCGGGGCTGCCGGCAGCAGGAGGTGCTGCGGATCATCCGCTCCTTGTCGGAAGACGAGGGGATCAAAAACGTGCTGGATATCGGCTGCAATGCCGGTTTGCTGGGACTCGCGGTGATCGCGGACATACCTGAGCGGAAAGGCGTGCTTTTCGATAAACCGCCCCTGTGCCCGGTGATCGAGGGCTCTATAGCCCAGATGGGCCTGCGGGATCGGGTCCGCGCACAGGGCGGGGATTTCCTGACGGATGATCTGGGTGGAGGCTACGACTTAATCCTGGCGGTCTCCGTCATGCTCTTTGCCAAAGGGGACCTGACGGCGTTCCTGAAAAAGCTGTACGACGCCCTGGCACCCGGCGGTGTCGTTATCAGCATCGGGGAGGGCGTCCAACCGGACTTCTCCGGCCCCTGGGATATGGTCATGGGGTATCTTCCTTACTGGTTCCAGGGTATGGATCTGGCCGTGCGAAAGGGCGAGATCGAAGCGGCGGCGAAGGAAGCGGGCTTCCGGGAGACGGAAACGCGGACGGGTCTCCTCTGCTCCGGTACCCAGGATATCGTGATCCTGCGGAAGTAGAGCCGGATAGCGAACTGATCCGCGCGTGTTGCATCCGTAGGCTTTCCATCTCAAAATAGAACATCTTTCAAGATCAGGGTGGTTGTGTTATCACATAGCCACCCTGTTTCAATAAGATAGTCCTATGCTATTCGCATAAAATACAAGCCACTGGCGGCGTTCGGAAGCAACCTTCATTGACATTCGCTCCACACATCCCTACAATAGCGGTATGCAAAGGATTGCTTTTGATGGAGAGAAAGGGTCACAGGGGTTTTGTGGAATTTCGGAATGTGCGGAAGGTCTACAAGATGGGAGAGGTAAGCATCACAGCGATGCACGATGTCAGCTTCACCATAATACAAACGGAGGCAGTATATGAAAGGGCCTAAAGGTTTTATCGTCATCCTCCCGGACCAGATCATCGAAATACCAAAAAGCAGCAATGTTTCCTGGCTCCGGCTGTTTTACGCCCTGCCACGGGAACTGGTGGAAAAACGTCCGGAGTATCTGAACCTGCCGCGGAATATCCGTCAGGTGCTGGACAGCGAAGAAAACCTTGCCATGATCCAAAGCGACAGTTTTCTGGAGCTTGTATGGGACTGTTATGCCTGGGCAGCCTGGCAGTTCTTTCAGGTTCCAAAGAAAGGCGGGACCTATCAGGACATTCCCGGCGACTGGAAGAACTATTCCGGCAATTTTCCGCTCTGGCGTATGTCCTACCTCATTGTGGTCCATTTCCGACAGAAGTTTGAAACGGAGATGGAATGGAGTTTTCAGAATTTGTTCCTTGCCCCACCGGAGCATGAGATCGCATGGCTTACCTATAAAGAATTCGGCAATCTTGTCGGGAACCTGACCGATCTTATCGTGAAGGAACAGAACTGGCAGCCGATGTTCGACGAAATCTGGAAGTCCCGTCAGCCGGAGGATTACAACGGGAATAGTGGGCAGAACCGGGATTTCATGCGTTCCTGGACACACAGCCGAACTACACCGACACTTTCTTTGGAAGAGATTCAGGAAACCGGCGCAACGATCAGTGGTGATGAGCTCTACGATATCCCCGATCCCGGAGCGGCTTTTGAGACCATCATCCTGGATAAAATGAAGATGGAGGATTTCAAGAAGCGTCTGAGCGAGACCGATATGAAAATCCTCGAGCTTCGCGCCGCCGGTTATTCGCAGAAAGAAGTCGCCGGGCAAGTCGGATATAAATCGGCCAGCGCCGTTTCCAAAAGGATAGAGCGGATCGCCGAACAGTTTGAAGACTTCGCCGTCAAAGAATACGGCGAGTTTCTGGACAAGCATGTGAAGGGATGATTTCCGCTTTTTCGCTGTGTACGTACGTACCGGGATACGACCTCATTTAAACTTAGGGCGTAATCTCTAAGCCGCGCTGGTGAGAATGTCAAAAAGTTCATAATTTGCGGAACAATTTACCCTTTCCCATGCCCATATATTATGGAAGGGTTCCATTTGAAGCTACAAGACACCCCGACAGCCATGGTTCGCCATGGCTGTTTTTGTTTGCAGGCAGTACATAGCTCGCCGGGAAACCCGGCGAACGAACTATTTCAAAGGAGTGATTCAATGAACAGAATCGAAACCATCAAGGCGGCAGTCTCGCCTGCGGACGCCGCCGAACGGTACGGGCTGAAGGTCAGCCGCAGCAGTATGGCCTGTTGCCCGTTCCACGACGACCGTCATCCCAGCCTCAGACTCTACGATGACCATTTTTACTGCTTTGCCTGCGCCGCACATGGCGATGTAATCGACCTGACGGCCAAACTGCTCGGCGTTTCCGCGCCGGAGGCGATCCGGTGTCTCGAAGAAGACTTCGGCATTGACGCGCATGATTCTCCGTCTCCCATCAGACCGACAAGACCGCATCTTTCCCGATTCCGGGAGGAGGAGCTGTTCTGCCTTTCCACGCTGACGGAATACGAGCGTTTGCTCCGAAGATGGAAAACCGAATACGCGCCGAAGACGCCGGATGATCTCATCGACGACCGTTTCGTGGAAGCCTGTCAGATGCTCGACCGTGTTGAGTATCTGGCAGAATTTTTGTGTTCCGCCGAGCTGGAGGAAAGGGTCAGAACCGTGGTCGAGCTGATGGAAGACGGCCTGATCCGCAAATTGCATCAAAGGATTGAGGAGGTGAACGACGATGGACGAGCCGCGTAACTGTCCCATTTGGTTCAACGGGAAAGACATTCTGGAAGCGGTGTTCTGCGAGGAATTCATGAGTACCCACAAGCTGGCTTATGAGAACAACGCCTTCTTCACGCCAAACGGAAGAATGACCAACGAGCTGCCCCTGCGCCGGGAAATCTATCGGAGGCTGAAAATCTGCGCCGTCAAAAACATCCCTCATACCATCAGCAATATCGTGGACCTTCTGAAATTCTACAGCAACGGCGCCGCCCTGAGCCCACAGCCTGACAGAATCCATCTGGCAAACGGCACGCTGTTTCTGGACGGCACCTTTGCGGAGGGAAAGCCAGAGATCGTGAAGAGCCGTCTTCCGATTTCCTACAATCCTTCCGCGCCAGAACCTGAAAACTGGCTGCGTTTTCTCGCCGCTCTCCTTCACGAAGACGATATCCCTACTTTGCAGGAATATCTCGGATACTGCCTAATCCCCTCGACCAAGGGCCAGCGCATGATGATCATAAAGGGCAGAGGCGGTGAGGGGAAAAGCCAGATCGGCGTCGTCATGAGCGCGATCTTCGGCTGCAATATGAAGGACGGCAGCGTCGCCAAGATTTCGGAAAACCGGTTCGCCCGTGCAGACCTGGAACATGAACTCCTCATGGTGGACGACGATATGAAAATGGAAGCTCTGCGATCTACGAATTACGTGAAATCCATCGTCACGGCACAGGGCAAAATGGACCTGGAAAAGAAAAATCGGCAGAGCTATCAGGGCTGGATGTTCTGTCGGCTCCTGGCTTTTTCCAACGGCGATCTCCAAGCCTTGTATGACCGATCCAATGGGTTTTACCGCCGCCAGCTCATCCTGACGACCAAAGACAAACCGGCTGAGCGGATCGACGATCCCGACATCACCGAGAAGATGAAAGGCGAGGCGGAAGGCATTTTCCTCTGGATGTTCGAAGGCCTCCGGCGGCTGGCCGCCAATCATTTTCAGTTTACGGAGAGTGCCCGGACCCAAGATAACCGGGAATATGTGAAACGCGATTCCAACAACCTGCTCGATTTCATGGAGTCCGAAGGCTTTATCCGTCTGAAAGCGGACAGCAGCGCTTCTTCCAAAGATATTTACGAGACCTATCAGCTGTGGTGTGAGGAAAACGCGCTGACCCCGCTGAAACCGCGCTCTGTTAGCGATTTCCTCGTGGCCAATGAGAAAACGTACAACCTCGAACACACCAATACCGTCACGAATCCCGCCGGACGCCGCGTGTGGGGATTCCTCGGGATCGAAATTCTCGCCAAGCCCCGGATAAACAGCGTTTTGCAGTAAATCGCTGTGTACGTACGTACCAAAGACAACGCCGGTACGTACGTACACAGATAAAAACCGGAATTCGATACCAAACAGGGAGGTCAAAATGGAATCTTCAAAGGAAAAACTGCTGGAAGAAAAGCAGAATACAGAGAACCGGATACGGCATCTCAACAACGAGATCAAGGCAATGGAGGCAGAGGAAAAAGGTCTTCTCCGGAAACAGCGCAACCGGAGGATCTTCACCCGCGGCGGGATGCTGGAAGCGTTCCTTCTGGAACCGCTGCTGCTGACCGATGAACAGGTTCACCAACTCCTGCTGACAGCGTTCCGTCAGCCTGCCGTGGATGCGCTGTTGAAGGCGATGATCCAAAACGCCGGGGACGGAGACGCTGGGGAGGAGACCCGATGAAAGAGGGCGCAATTATACACCGGTTTTCCGGTGCCATTGCGTTCTGCAAAGCGAGAGTGACCCTTACCAAAAGTTAGGGTCACTTCTTGGATTCTCGCAGGCTCGAATCACAGGGCTTTGCCCTGCGCCGTTCCGGCTACCCTGTTATGGGGTAACACGGCGTTACCTCATAGGAAAGAAGGTGATGGGAAATAGCCTGTCCGCATTTTTCCATTACGATCCGGCAGAGGAGCAAACGGCAGTCTGCCATCGCCGGAGCCGCCTACCAAAGCGGTGAAAAGCTCTTCTCTGAATATGACGACAAAACAAAGAATTATCAGTACAAGGCGGGAGAGGTCCTGTCAAAAGGGATCCTTCTCCCGCCAAACGCCCCGCCGGTATACGCAGACCGGCAAATCCTCTGGAATGCCGTGGAGAAAGCCGAAGGACAGTGGAACGCCCAGCTTGCCCGCGGCATCATCATGGCGCTGCCGAATGAAATCCCGAAAGAAGAATATGAGACACTTGTCCGGGACTACTGTCGGGAACAGTTTGTCTCCCGCGGTATGATCGCGGACTACGCGATCCATGACAAAGGCAACGGAAATCCCCATGCCCATGTTCTGTTGACAATGCGGGCCATGGATGACGAAGGTCGATGGCTTCCCAAGGCACGCAAGGTTTACGATCTGAGCGAAAACGGCGAACGCATCAGGCTCCCTTCCGGTGAATACAAAAGCCATAAAGAGAACACGACCGATTGGGATCAGAAAACCAACGCAGAGCTTTGGCGAAGCAAATGGGCGGAAGCCGTCAACCGCTGTTATGAGAAAAACGGCTTTCCGATTCGTGTCGACCTCCGCTCATTTGAGCGCCAGGGCAAAGAGCAGCTTCCGACAATTCACCTCGGCCCGGCAGTCGCCCACATGGAGGAAAAAGGAATCCACACCGAGCTCGGCGATTACAACCGCCAGATCAAGAAACACAACACCGCGCTGTCTTCGCTAAAGCGGCTGTTGGTCGATTTGTCCGAATGGCTGAAATCTGTGGTGCAGAAGATTTCGGAAATCACGGAAAAAGAAGAGCCTCAGCCTACGATCCTGGATTTTATCAATGCCTACACTGCCATGCAGAAGACCGGACGTTCCGACTGGAGCGTCAAGGGAAAACAGACGGCGGCGGTCAACGACGTGAAGTTCGCGGCGCAAGTTTTCTCCTGGATGCAGACCACCGGGATCACCACGCTGGAGGATTTCCAACGGGCCGTCAACGAACACAACGCGGATTTCTCCCGGCTGCCCGAGAATCGGAAAACGATCCGGCGGCTGGACACGACACTGAAACACATCGATACCATCACCCGGCTGAAACCGATCTATGATCAGTCGAAACGCGGCTTTGAAAAGGCAAAGGCCAAGTATGCCGAGGCCCATAAAGAGGAACTGGAACAGTTTCAGAAGGCCGTCCGGTATCTGAAAGCAAACAAACTGAACGTATCCGACAGAGATCGGTTCGCCGCGCAGCGTACAGAACTGATCCATGAAAATGACGATCTTGAACGGAAGCTGCGGACAGCCCATTTCGATCCGGAGCTCGTATCTCAGATCAAATACCGCATCGGCAAGGTACTGGACGCCGGTGTGATGCCGCATCACGAAGCCACCATCCAGGAGCGGCTGAGGCAGCCGACACGGGAAAGCAATCCGAAGAAAACGAAAACTCTCAAACTACAGGAGGAACTTGAATGACCCCGGTGATCAATCTCAACAAATACGTTTATGAACCCATTGACCTCTGCGCCTGTTATGAGCCGATCTTCTTCCCGCCTGTAACACAGGTAAAAGAATGGGAATGTCTGCGCACCGTAAAGAACAATCCCTTCCGCGGTACGGTGGAGCGCAGGATTGGAAACACGTGGTATCTCATCGAAACCGTGTGTGACGGCAATGAGGCGCTGGCAGATTTGGCCAGGCGTCTTATTTTTTCTTAAGAGGAGGCGCTTTGTTCATGACAACGCCACAGAGTTATGGTAACATGATTTTATACGAACCGAAACCGTCAGCTGACCAGCCTGTAAAGGAGGACATTATGCTGGATCAGCAAAAAATCACGATTCTATACTGCCGCCTCAGCAATGAGGATCAGTTGGATGGGGAGAGCAACTCCATTCAGAATCAACGCGATATTCTAACCCGATACGCAAAAGCTCACGGCTACACAAATCTAAAGGTACTGGTAGATGACGGCTACACCGGGACAAACTTCAATCGTCCCGGCGTGCAGGAAGGGCTGGACCTTGTTGAACAAGGGCTTGTGGGAACATGGATCGTCAAAGATATGAGCCGGTTCGGTAGAGATTATCTCCAGGTCGGCAAATATACCGAGCTTGTGTTTCCGAGCTACGATGTGCACTTCATCGCGGTCAACGACGGCGTGGACAGCGAGAAGGGCGACAACGATTTCACCCCGTTCCGGAATCTCTTCAATGACTTCTACGCAAAAGATACCAGCAAGAAGGTACGCTCCGTCCTGAAAGCCCGCGGTACCAGCGGAAAGCACATTGGCAAGCCGCCCTACGGCTATATGCGTGATCCCGAAGACAAGGAGCACTGGATTCCCGATCCGGACGCCGCGCCTGTCGTGAAACGTATCTTCGCCCTCACCATCGACGGCAAAGGCCCTGGCCAGATCGCCCGGATACTGGAGGCGGATCAGGTGCTGACAACCAAGGCTTTATACGCCCAAAAGAAGGGAAAACCATTGCCGGATAAACCCTACCGCTGGTCGGAACAATCTGTGGCGGGCATATTGGAGCGCATGGAGTACACCGGTTGTACCTGCAATTTCAAAACCTACTCCAAGTCCTATAAGCTGAAAAAGCGGATTCCCAACAAGCCGGAAGATATGTTCATCATCCCGGATACGCAGGAAGAACTTGTCCCGCAGAAGCAGTGGGAACGGGTACAGAGGCTGCGGGAAAACAGACGTCGCCCAACAAAAGGTGAGCGGCAGGGATGGTTTTCGGGACTGCTCTTCTGTGCAGACTGCGGCAGCAAACTCCATTTCACCACCTGCAAGAACTTCGATGGAAAGCAGGATCGATACGTCTGCTCCAAATACAAGAGCGGACGCGGGGACTGCAGCGCCCACTATATCCGGGAGGATGTGCTGCGGGAAATCGTGCTGGAACGTATTCAGGCGGTCAACGAATATGTCCGGCGTGACGTGGAAGGCTTTGAAGAAGAATGGTTCCGGTGCCGCCGCGCAGACTGGCAGGCCAGTATCAACGATGAGAAAAAGCGCCTGGAAAAGGTGAAGAAACGCATCACCGATCTGGATACGCTGATCTCCCGCTGCTATGAGGACACCGTACTCGGGAATCTCAGCCGTGAGCGATACGAAAAAATGACACAGGGATACGAAGAAGAACAGGAGCGCCTGAAAGCAGAGGTCGAGACGCTGGAAGAATGGGTGGAGAACGAGGAAGAAATGGACGGCAACATGGACAGCTTCCTTGACGTGGTTCATCGGTATTTGGATGTGCCGGAACTGACGCCCACAATCGTGAACGAGTATATCAAGAAGATCATCGTTTACGCACCGGACAAATCCAGCGGTCATCGGCAGCAGAAGGTGCAGATCTACTGGAACTTCCTCGACGAAATCGATATCCCCGATATTGAGGGAACTGTTGTTTATCAAAGACCCCTAAAAACGCAGAAAACGGCGTGACCTTAACGGTCACACCGCTTCTGCGGGTACATAGGATAAAAAGTTCCTTACCACTATGAACCCTTGTGTTTCAAGGCTTTTTTCATGCCCGGAACTTTAGGGGACCTCGCGCAACTTTTCCCGACCAGAATTGTGACCAGAATTACGTTTGTGCACATTAGACAGGGGCTTGGAGGCCCCGGCCCGCGAACGCCTCACAGCGGCCTTTTCCGGCGCTTTTTCCCTTGTCCTCCTTGCCTTGCGCCAGCAAGGCTGCGTCGTCCGCAGCAAAAATCCCTCGTAAAATTCTCGCTGTGAGGTGCGCAGCAGTTTTCGCAGAGCGGGATTTCGTTGAGGCGAGGAAAGCGCCGCAGAGAATACTTGCCGTATTGTCAAGGCGCTTGACGAAGCATCGGCGGAAGCCCCGCCTGTGAAAACCGTCCGCGGTCCGGGGTCTCCAAGCCCAAAGACAGCGGTACGATTTTGCAGTTTGACGAAAAATCGGGCGGCGTATATAACACAGGATCGTGAACACTGCAACCGGAATCGTGGCAAAGTCGGATTTACAGATATTTCTATCCAGAAAACGGCGCTTATTCCGTCACCGGGGCGGAAAAATCCGTTCTTGCACTGCCGTGCCGCCCGTGGTATTTTATATAACGCTTGCCGGCGGCGCGGAAGGACCGCAGGAAGCGGACCGCCGCAAGCATCCTACTCATGCTTACTCCGGAGGAATCATGAAGCAATCCAAACTGCTGGCATTCTGGCACGGGCTGCTGGTGACGCGGCCCATCCCCGCGCTGGCCGTCCTCTCTGCGCTGACCGAGCTGCTGATCGAGCTGCTCGGCCACAGGAATCCCCTTTCGGCCTTCGTCTTTATCTTCAAGAGCCCGCATATGTTCATCCTCAACGCGGCGATCATCTTTTCCACGCTGATGTTCACCCTGCTGCTCCGGCGAAAGGTCTTTTACAGCCTGCTGGCGACTCTGATCTGGCTCATCTTCGGGTTTGTGAACTGGGCCGCGCTTTCCTTCCGCACGACGCCCTTTTCCGCCCGGGATTTCTCGATTCTGGCGTCGGGCCTTCTGATCGCGGACGTGTACTTTTCGCCGCTGGAGATCATCGGCATGTGCGCGGCGGCGGCGGCCTTTGCCCTGTTCGTCTTTCTCCTGTTCACCCGCGCGCCTCGGACGGAAAACCGGGGAGATTGGAAAAAGGGGCTGCTGACCGTGGCCGCCTTCGCCTTCTCTCTTTTCATCCTGGGGTATTTCGGCACCAAGGATATCAAGCTCCCCGTGCAGTACGAGAGCATCAACGAGGCCTTTGAAAAGCGCGGCTTCCCCTATTGCTTCGCCACCAGCATTTTCAAATACGGCGTGAGCCGCCCGGAAAACTATTCCAAAGAAGAGGTCGACGATCTGGGCATCGGCGACACGCCGGAGGCGGGAAAAAAGCCCAACATCATCCTGGTGCAGCTGGAATCCTTCTTCGACCCGGCGCTGATCCGGGGCGTGGAGCTGGAGGAGAATCCGATCCCCCATTTCACCGCCCTGCGGGATTCCTGCGCATCCGGCTATCTGCGCATGCCCACGCTGGGGGCCGGGACCGTCAACGCGGAATTTGAAGTCCTGACCGGGATGAGCCTGGACTTTTTCGGACTGAGCGAATACCCCTATGAATCCATCCTGCGGGAGAGCACCTGCGAGAGCATCGCCTATTATCTGAAGGAGCTCGGCTACGGGACCCATGCGATCCACGATTACGCCGGTTCCTTCTACGGCAGGAACGAGGTATATCCCAATCTCGGCTTCGATGATTTTACCTCCCTGGAATACATGCACGGCGTGGAGTTTACGGAAAAGGGCTGGCCCAAGGACGCCGTGCTGACGCCATACATCCTGCAGGCCATGGAGCAGACGGAAACGCCGGACCTGGTTTTCGCGGTGTCGGTGCAGTGCCATGGGAAATACCCGGACGACAGCGAGATCGACGACATCCGCTTCAAGGGCAACGACGTCTTTGAGGGCGCCGCTTCCGAGCAGTTCCGCTATTTTGTCAAGCAGCTGCAGGGAACCGACCGGTTCCTGGGGGAGCTGATCGCCGCCCTGGAGACCTGCGGGGAGGACACGGTGGTCGTCGCCTACGGCGATCATCTGCCTACCCTGGACCTGAACGCGGACGACCTGATCAGCGGAACACTGTTTCAGACCCAGTATTTTATCTGGAGCAACTACGGCGCTGGCGTGGGCGGTGCGGACGAGGACCTATCCGCTTACCAGCTCACGACCAGGCTCCTCGACGTGATCGGCATGAAGGGCGGAGCCGTGACGGAGTATCACCGGGGGCATCGGGGCCTGGAGGGGTATCAGGACGGGCTGGAGCTTCTGGAATACGACATCCTCTACGGCGACCGGATCACCTACGGCGGCGAGAACCCCTATGCTAAGACGGATATGAAAATGGGCCTTGAAGAGATCGTCGTTCAGGAAGTTGTATTCGGAGAAGACGTCGTGGAGATCCGCGGATCGGGCTTCACGGAATACAGCGTCGTCTACATCGACGGAAAGCGGGACGAAGACACCGTGTATCTCTCTCCGGAAACGCTGCTGATCCCCAACAGCCCGAGATCGCTGCGGCCGGAGAGCAGGATCACGGTATGTCAGACGGGCGAGGACCGGATCATCCTCAGCACGGCAAGCTTAGGGCCGTGACGGGGACACAGCCCCGGTCACGGCCCGGTGATCCGCTTCGCGGCGGATATTGGGGGGATGCTGCGGTTTGATTCCGCAGCATCCCCCCTCTGCTTATGCTTTCTTCTTATGCTTTCGTCCGGCCTACCTCCGGCCGGATCTGCAGGGAATCGACCCTATGGGCCAGCGCCTGCAGATGCTCCAGGGTGTGGCCGATGCGGCGCTGATTGCGTTCCTCCGTGTCGGAGCCGTATTCGGCGAGCAGATAGAGGAAACGCACATAGGCGACGATCTGTATCCTGTTTTTTTCCTCCTCCAACGCGGAGGCGTTGAGGCCGTCGAAGTAGTATTCCAGCGTCTTCTCCCAGACGTAGTCGGCCAGCTCCTGCGAGATGCCCAGAAAACGCTGGGTGTTGTCCGGATCGTCCTCTCCGAACAGCTGATAGGTCACGAAAACGCCCTGGAGATCAAAGACCGGGTCGCCGGCGCTGAGGGCGTCCATATCGATCAGGAGCGGCTCCGTTCCGTCCAGCATGATATTCTTCATGTGGATATCGCCGTGGATCACATGCAGGTCCTCCGGCATGGCGGAAAAGAGCGCGTGCAGCCGGTCAAAGAGCGCTTCCGGCAGGAGCTTCCGAACGACGTCGAGATACCCGCGGTAGACGTCCCGCACGTCCGGCAGCTCGCCCGGCTCCACCGCGACCCCGTGGAGCCGCCGCAAGAACCGCGCATAGTCCCGGACGATCTCCGCCTTTCTTTCCGGTGCGCTGCGGAGCACGTCGTTGTAGGTGGAGGCCTTCAGCATCTCAAACACGCTGCCGTATTTCTCCCCCACCCGGACGATGTCATAGGAGATGGCGGTGGGTATCCCCTTCAGGAAGGCCTGCTTCGCGCGCTTCTGCTCGTTCTCGATCATGGGAACGCTGTCGGGAAGCTCATAAACCTTCACGATCGTGTCCTCGTCGATGCGGTACACGGTGCCGACCTCGCCGCGCCCCACGATCTCGCAGCCATCCACGGAAATCTCACGCAGTCGTCTGCGCACGTCCAGGATGGAAGTGAAGCCCGTCATTTCAAAGATCTCATAGACCTCCGGCGAGACGTTCCGCACCGCCAGGGTCCCGCCCCGCTTCTTTGCCAGAGCCAGCAGGACCCGGAGGCCGGCGCTGGAAATATATTCCAGATTCTCCGCGTCGACGACCAGCTCCCGGACCCGGCTGTCGTCCGCGAGCTCTGTCAGTTCCCGCTGTACCTCCGCGGCGTTCGCGGAGCTGATCCTTCCCTCCGGATACGCGACGGCGCAGCCGTCTTTGATCTCGAAGCGCACAGCGCTACCTCCCACCTTACTTCCGGAAATCATCCGTGATCCCGGGAAATCTCCTCACAGGAAATGCCCCTGCTTACTCGACGGTCAGGATATCCTGGAAGCCGGTGACTTCGAAGATTTCCATCACGGTCTCACAGACGTGCGTCAGCTTCATGCTGCCCTGCTTGTTCATCTGCTTCTGCGCGGAAAGCAGGACGCGCAGTCCGGCGGACGAGACATACTCCAGCTGATCGCAGTCCAGCACAAGCTCGGTCACGCCCTCCAGCGAGGCTTTCAGCTCCGCGTCCAGCTCCGGCGCGGTGACGGTGTCCAGTCTTCCCTCCAGCGCGAGGGTGAGCTGGGAAGCGTTTTTCGTTTTGCGGATGGTCATGGTATTTTCCTCCTGTATGTGTTTTTATTTTGTATATATTTCAAATGGATCCTCCCAGGCCCGCCCGATGAGGGTGAGCCCGGTTTTTTTCGCCAGGGCCGCCGCCTCCGCCGTGGGCAGCGCCCTGGAGGCCAGCACGCAAACGCCCGCCGCCGCGGTCTTCTCCGCGATCTCCGCCGCGATCCGCCCGGTGGTATAAAGGACGCATGCATCCAGGGGGACGTCCCGGCAGGGCACGCACTTTCCGCAGGACTGGTTTATGGACATCTGCAGGATGCTGCGGTAGAGCGCCAGCGGACACAGTCCGGGCGGAAAGGAATTCACGCGGGAGCGGAACTTGTTCAGCGCGATGTCGATGCGGTCGTTCATACTGCCGCGTTTTTCCAGATATCTCACGGAATATCTCCTCCTCTGAGGCCGGAGCGCCGCCTTGGCGGCGCGGAAAAAAGTCCTGTTTTCAATAGAAAGAACTGTTCCCCCATTATTGTCTGTTATCATAACATGCGCCGGCCCTGTTATCAAGGTTTTGGTCGTCCCTGCGCGCGGCAGTTGCTTTTCCCCGCCGGGCTTGGTATAATTCAGTCAACAGAGAAAAGCAGGTGATCGTTATGTCGTCTCCCGAGGGGCCGAAGAAGGACAGGACCCGCGCCGTCTCCTGGAAGGAAAAGTTCAGCTATTGGTTCGACAACCGGATCTCCAAGGGCTCCCTTGGCCTGATCCGCTTCCTGATCGCGGTTTCCATCGTGCTGGCGGTGGTCATCGCCGGGCTCATCATCCTTTTCGGCTTCCATGAGGACAGCGAGCCCCTGGCGGTTTTCTGGGACAGCATTTCCACGGTCCTCAACGCCTGGATGCCCTCCTCCGAGGACGGCAGCCCCGGCTACATCCTCCTCATGGCCGTCTGCGCCATTGCCGGCATCCTCTTTACCAGCGTGCTGATCGGTATCGTCACCAGCGCCATCGAGGAGAAGATCATCGAGCTCAAGCGGGGCAATTCCCAGGTCCTGGAAAGCGGTCACACCGTGATCCTGGGCTTTTACCCCGGTGAATACACCCTTCTGCAGCAGCTGGCGCTGGCTACCGCGGGAAAGGAAGCCTGCGTCGTCGTGGCGGAGGACATGGAACGGGAGGAGATGGAGCAGTATATCCGCGAGAACGTGGACTGCCCCAAAAACTTCCGCATCATCTGCCGCAGCGCGGACGTCACCGATCCTGCCGCCCTGGAACGCTGCGCCCTTTCCGACTGCCGGACGGTGATCGTCCATCCCACGGACGACGCCCGCACCATCAAGACCCTGCTGGCGGTCTCCGCGCTGAAGCGAAACAGCCCCGGAGCGGACTTCCGCATCCTCACCCTGCTCTCCGGCAGCGAATTCCGCTTCCCCGCCGCGCTGGCGCAGGAATACAGCATCACCGCCCTGCGGGAGCATGACACCCTGGCGAAGATGATCGCCCACTCCTGCACCCAGATGGGGCTGTCGGAGACCTTCCGGGAGCTGTTCAATTTCGAGGGTTCGGAATGGTATGTCGTCTCCCTGCCCGGCACGGCGGGGATGCGCTTTGATGAGCTGACGCTGCGGCTGGACGGCGCGGTCCCCGTGGGCGTCTACGGCGCGGAGGGGATGCGCCTGAATCCCCCCGCCGGGACTGTGATCCGGCCGGAGGACCGGATCCTGATCTTCTCGGAGGACCGGGAGAGCGTCCGCCTGACCGACGCGGGGGCGGACGACGCCCACACCGCCGCCGCGGCTGCGGAGGAAGCGGACACCACGGCGCTGATCCTGGGCAGCAACGATTCCCTGCCGATCATTCTCCGGGAGCTGCCGGAAAACGTCCGCCGCGTTCTCCTGGCGGGAAAACGCGGCAGTCCGGAGGAGGAAGCCCGGCTGGCAGAGGAGGCCGGGAAGCGCGGCCTCACGGTGGGATACGCCGACGCGGATCTGTTGGACGAGGACGCCCTGGAGGCCCTGGCGAAGGACGCCGAGCACGTGGTGATCCTCAACGACCACGACAAGGAGGAGGAAGACGCGGACATGGAGGTGATCTACCTCCTGCTGAACCTGCGGGATATCCGCTTCCGTCTCGGACTCCGCTTCAACATCACCACGGAAATGCGCCGCGAGCGCAACCAGAACCTTGTGACGGACAACGACCGCACGGATTTCGTGGTGGCCTCCAGCATGTCCTCCATGGTCCTGGCGCAGCTCTCCGAGAGTCCGGAGCTGCTGGGCGCTTTTCGGGAGATCCTCTCCAACGAGGGCAGCGAAATTTTCCTCAAAAAGCCCCTGCAGCTGGGCATTCGGGGAAAGATGCGCGTCCACAGCCTGCGGAAGCTGGCGCTGGCGCAGGGCTACGTGCTGCTGGGCTGGGTCGACGAAAAGCGGGAGAGCACCTTCAATCCCCCTCTGGACCTGGAACTGGACACGGACGGCGGCTGCGCCCTGATCGTGCTGGGGGAAAAGTGAACGCAGCGGCCGCTGCCTTTCGCCGATAAGAGACCGGAGCCATCACAAGCATATTATGAGCGGCTCTCCCGGGGCGATGACCGCCGGGGAGTCGACGTCCGCCATGACGCATGACCTGGCTTTGCAAGGGAGAACTGAGCATGAAGAAGACTTTTATCGTCATTTTCAACGTCGTCATCATTGCTTCCATATTGAGCTTCGTTGTGCTTTACTCCCGATTTGAAGGCAGGGAATCCTTGCGGAGGCAGATCGATCACTTTGAAAACACAACGGTCACCCTGGAGCAGGTGACGGAGAATTATCTGGAGGGCGAGCAAAGGATCTGCGATGTCTGGGCGCACTATATCAACAGCAAGGCCATGACGATGGAGGAAGCCGCCGATTACATCCGCGCCTCCCACGTGCTGTCGAACACTTCGGCGCACCTGATTTCTCTTGACTCGCTCACGGGGCTCTCCACGCGCCCGAAGCAGGGCACGACGGACGACTATGCCGTTTCCTATCAGCGCTTGGCGCTCCTGGAGGACGTGGATTGGATCGATGAAATCGGGACGTCCATCAACGTTTCCCGCGCTTACACCAACCCCATGAACGGCGAGCAATCCCTGGCCTTCTGCAACAGGGTCACGCTGAAGGACGCGGAAAGCGGCGCTTCCGCGGAAGCGGTCCTTCTTCGGGTGGTCTCCGTCTCGGAGCTCGCGACGAAATGGGTCTTTCCGCAGGAGGAATTTGTGAACGCCGAGCTCTCCATGATCGACGCCAACGGCGATTATGTCCTCAAGGGCTACAGCTTCAAGAACTCCAGCTTTTTTGAATTCTACAAATCCTACAATCCTTCCGATCCCGCATCGTCGAAGGAATTGTTCGACAGGGTCACTTCATCCACAGGCACCGTGGCGATGATCAACTCCCACGGGGAGGCGTGCATCCTTGCATACACCCCGGTCTCCGCCTCTGCCGGCTGGACGCTGCTGGGTCTCGTGCCGGAGCAGGACCTCGTTGCGGATACGGGAAACTGGCTGCTGCCCGGCGTCATTTCCGCCGGTCTGCTGATCCTGTTCCTCTTTGACCTCATCTATATGCTCTCCTTGAACAGACGCCTCCAGGTCGCGGCCAGGGAAGCGGAATCCGCAAGCAAGGCAAAGACGGATTTCCTCTCCACCATGTCCCACGACATCCGCACGCCCATGAACGCCATCATAGGCCTGACGACCCTCGCCGAAAAGGATCTCGGAGATGTGGATTCGACAAGGGAGAACCTTCGGAAGATCAGCCTTGCCAGCAACCATCTGCTGACACTGATCAACGACATCCTGGATATCTCCAAGGTGGAAAGCGGAAAGCTGAAGCTGAGCCCCCTGTCCTTCTCCATCGCGGAGACGGTGGAGAACCTGGTCAACATCTCGCAGCCGATGATCAAGGAAAAAAAGATCGAATTCAGCTTCCACATCCATCAGATGGAAAAGGAATACCTGTACACGGACCAGCTTCGCCTGAACCAGATTTACATCAACATCCTCTCCAACGCCATCAAGTACACGGAACCCGGCGGGCGGGTAAGCGTGGATATGCGCGAGGAGGAAAGCGAAACTCCCGGCTGCATACGCCTGACCTACGAGGTAGCCGATTCGGGCATCGGCATGAGTCCGGAATTCATGGCGACCATGTATCAGCCCTTCTCCCGGCAGACGGACAGCCGTGTCAACAGCATCCAGGGAACCGGCCTCGGTCTGGCCATCACGAAGCAGATGGTCGATCTGATGGGCGGGACGATCGATTGTCAGAGTCAGCAGGGCAAGGGGACGACCTTTACGGTCGTGCTGGATATCCCGGCAGCCGAACGGCAGCTGGACGATATTCGGCTCGATCATATCGACGCGCTCATCGTTGACGACGACGAGATCGTTCTGCGAACGGCGGCCGCCGAATTTGAATCCCTGGGCTCCGCGGCGGAGCAGGCGCACAGCGGCGCGCAGGCGCTGGAAATGATCGCCCGCAGGCATGTAGACGGAAAGGATTACAGCATCGTGATCCTGGACTGGAAAATGCCGGACATGGATGGCGTCGAGACGATCCGCAGGATCCGAACGGAGCTCAAAGTGGACATTCCCATCCTGCTGACCTCCGCGTATGACTGGTCGGACATCGAGGAACTGGCAAAAGAGGCCGGCGCAAACGGCTTTGTCAGCAAGCCGCTTTTCCGCTCCACCCTCTACAAGAAAATCAATGCGCTGCTCGGAACCCAGTCCAAATCCGTCGAACCGGAAGAGGATTATTCCGATCTCAATGGCATGCACATCCTTATCGCGGAAGATATCGACGTCAACTGGATGATCATATCCCGGATGCTCAAAACCTTCGGCATCACAAGCGAACGCGCGGAAAACGGGCGCGTCTGCGTGGAAAAGATGCGCGCAGCCGCGGAGGGCAGCTATGACCTGATCTTTATGGACGTGCAGATGCCGGAGATGAACGGTCTCGACGCAACCAGGGCCATCCGGAAGCTGGAGAATCCCTGGGCTGCCTCTCTTCCGATCGTCGCGATGACGGCGGACGCCTTCTCCGAAAACGTCACCGAGTGCCTGAATGCAGGAATGAACGGGCATATCGCAAAGCCCGTTGATATCAAATTGGTCATTAAAGAAATCCGAAGGATCAGGGAAGGAAGGAATCAATCTTGAAAAAAACGATGTGTATGATCTTGGCGGCGCTGATGATCCTGGGGCTTGCCGCATGCGGTGAGAAGAAGCAGGATACGCCGGCCAAGGAGGGCTTCCAGCCGTCGCTGGATACTTCCGTCAGCTGCCATATCAGCGTTGCCGGCGGCTACAGCAACTTTGAGGCGCTGGAAGCGGAATTTGACCGCTTCAACGCGTATTATCCCAATGTGGAGCTGACATTCACCAAGGTCGACGACTATAACAACATGATCGGCACGGTCCTGAACGGAAACGACGCCCCCGACATCTACGTCAATTACTCCTGGATGGTTGGCCGGGAGCAGTATAAGTCTTCCATCGACCATGCCGAGAATCTGGCCGATCCCGCCCTGGGCCTGGATCTGGGCTGCATCCGCAGCAATATCATCCTGAATACGGAAGACGGCACGCTGCCGATGGTCCCGGTCTTCTCCAACACTTACGGCATGCTCGTGAACAACAGTCTTTTTGAAAAAGAAGGTCTGCGCATTCCCACGACCTATCAGGAACTGGTGAATGTGTGCGAAGCTTTTCATGCAAAAGGCTATGAAAACCCGATCATGGGCTATTCTGCGGCGGAGACGACCTCGATCTTCACGACGACGATCTATCCCTTCTTCTGCGGAACCGTGGCGCATGACGCGGAGGCCGTCCAAAAGCTCAATGCCCTTGATCCCTCCGCCGGCGAGTATATGCGGCCCTCTCTCGAGAAGGTCGAACAGTTCCTGAAGGGCTGCGGCGTGAACCTGGACGCCTGCGCTGCGATCGAAAACAACTATGAAGCCGTGATCCTCCGCTTCTTCGAAGGCGACGTGCCCATGATGACCTGTTCCGGAGATACCGTTTCCGGCGCGGCCAAACGGGAGAGCCGTTCCGAGGCGTTTGCCGCCAATCCCTTTACTTACACGTTCGCCCCCGTTCCCACGGCGGATGAAGGCGCCTACTTCCTGGATATGCCGAATCTGCAATTCTCCGTCAACAAAGACAGCCCGAATCTGGACATGGCCAATGAATTCATGCGTTTTCTGATCACCTCCCAGGAGCTGAACCTGATGGCGCAGAACAAGGGCCTTGTGTCGCCGACCAAGGACCTGTCCTTTAACCATATGTATGCCGCCTTCGGCAGCATTCCGGAGTCCCGGGTCCTGTCGCCGGAGGTGATCGGTTTGACGGACGACGCCGTGCGGCAGTTCCGCCAGGCGGTTTACGGCGTCGGGACCGGTGCGATGACCATCGACGAGGCGATCGCCGGCTTTGGCTCTTTCTCCTGACGACCGGCCTGCGTCACCCGTAACGCCGGAAGGAAAAACAAGGCTGCATCCACGCCGCAGACCCAGCAGGCGCGCTTGCTTGATTTCCAAAAACTGCTATCATCATGATCGGCAGGACGCATATCCTGTTCATCCAATTGCAGAAAAGAGGGAGCATTGATGAGAAAAAAGCTTGACATCACAGAAGGCATCTTCCCGATGCCGGTCCTGATGATCGCCACCTACAACGAAGACGGCAGCGTCAATGTGATGAACGCCGCCTGGGGCACGATGCAGGAGAGGGACACGGTCGCACTGAATCTTACCGAGTCGCACAAGACCGTGAAGAACATCAAGGCCAGAGGGGCTTTCACCGTGAGCATCGCCGATGCGGCGCATGTCGCAGAAGCGGACTATTTCGGCGTCGAGACCGGCAACAAAGTCCCCGACAAATTCGCCCGCAGCGGTCTCACAGCCAGCAGGGCCGAAACCGTGGACGCTCCCGTCATCCATGAATTCCCCTTATGCCTGGAATGCGAATTCATCGAATACCAGGCCAATGAATATGGCTGCGGCGTGATCGGCAAGGTCGTCAACGTCACCGCAGACGAGAGCGTCATGGAAAACGGCAAGCTCAACATGTCGCTGGTGAACGCCATCGCCTTTGACCCGTACACCCACGGCTACTACAAGGTCACGGAGCGCGTCGGCAATGCTTTCAAAGACGGGCTGCAGCTGAAGAAGTGATGCGCGATCCCGTTTTTACCGGGAAGCGCCGAATCAGCACGGCATACGCCTGTCTTCTCGGTTAACCCTCCCCTTTTGAAATTACAGCAAACCGCGGGAATATAAGAAAAAAGCGAGCGGCAGACTGCACGAAATCCGGCTTGATCCGGCGCAGTCTGCCGCTCGTTTTCTTTTTCCTGCCGGAGGCGCAGCCATGTTCCGGCCTGGAGCGCGGATCATCCGCAAAAAGGCGTCGTGGCAAAGAAGAAGCGGCTGATATCCTCTGCGGAATACTGCTCATGCTTCATCCACCAGCGCACCGTCTCCGCGAAATCGCACACCATGTGATGGAGCATGTATTCCTGCGGCACATCGGAGCAGTGCTTATCGAGTTCTCCCGAGAACAGCTGCGCCAGGTATTCCTTAAAGTATTTCATAAACATCTCCCCGCTTTCGCAGGATAGGATGCTCTTGATATATGGGCGGCTGTCATTCAAATGGTACAGGATGTGCGTGACCTCCCCCACGATGTCCTTTTTCCTCGACGAAAAATCGTGGGATGCTTCCTCGTGGAGGTCATCCGAAAAGACATGCTCGAATATCTCCGTACAAAGGGTGCGAAGCAGCTCATCCTTCGTCTCGAAATGGGCATAAAACGTACTGCGCCCGATGTTCGCCTCATCAATGATCTCCTGAACCGATATATTGGAATATGACTTTTTCTCGAGAAGGCCCGTGAACGCTTCATACACGGCCTTCCTTGTCTTTTTCTGACGTCGATCCATCCCCAGCCTCCCGGACAATTCCGCCCAAATGTTCCGTAACGTACGGTTGAAGCGATTTGCTTCTTGAAGCACGTTTCGCCGGTCCGTATAATCGCAATCGTACAATATGTTTCGTATGGAATGGATTATATTGTTCCGGTCCCGGCTTGTCAAGGAGGCGTTTGCAGGATGATGAAAAAATGGCTCGAAAACGAACCCAGGGAAACGCTGATCTGTGCCACCGCTTCGGTCGTCGCCCTGGTGCTCAGCATCACGGGCGTGCCGAAAAGCGTTCTGCCCTTCGATATCGCGTGGGTCGCCATTCTCCTGTGCGGCATACCGATTCTGGCAGGCGCATGCAAAGGCGTCGTCCTGGAACACGACATCAAAGCGGACCTGCTTGTATCGCTGGCGCTGGTCGCTTCCGCCGCGACCGGGGAATTCTTCGCCGCCGGTGAAGTTGCGCTCATTATGCAGATCGGCTCTCTCCTGGAGGATTATACCTCCGGAAAAGCAAGGGAGAGCATCGAAAAGCTCATAAAGATCAGCCCGCAGAAAGCACATGTGATGCGGGACGGCGCTGTGGCGGAGCTCCCGGTGGAAGAAGTCAAGGTCGGGGACATTCTCAGCGTTCTTGCAGGAGAGACCGTGCCGGTTGACGGCACGATCCTGGAGGGGGAAACCTCCATTGACCAATCGGTCATGACCGGCGAAAGCATTCCCGTGGACAAAGCTGCGGGCGATACCGTCTCCAGCGGTACGATCAACCGTTTCGGCGCTTTTACGATGCGGGCCGACGCCGTCAGCGCCGACAGTTCTCTGCAGCGGATGGTGCGACTGGCGGAGGAGGCTGAAGAAAACAAGGCCCCCATCGTGACGGCGGCTGACCGCTGGGCCACCTGGCTGGTGGTGATCGCCCTCTCCTGTGCGGTCATTACATGGATCGCAACCGGCGCATTTATGCGGGCGGTCACGGTACTGGTCGTCTTCTGCCCCTGCGCCTTTATCCTTGCGACGCCCACGGCGGTGCTCGCCGGTATCGGAAACGCGGCCAGATACGGCATCATCGTCCGCTCCGGCGACGCGCTGGAGCGGCTCTCAAGGATCAGGCGCGTCGCTTTCGACAAAACCGGGACCCTGACTTACGGCAAACCCCAGGTGACGGCAAGCGTCGCTGTCTCGGAAGGCTATGCGGATTCCGACGTCCTGCGCATGGCCGCCCTGACGGAACAGAAATCCGAGCATCCCCTGGGCAAGGCCATCTGGTCGGCGTATGAAACCGGCGGCGGAAAAAACGAAGCCGCGGACGATTTCCGGATGGTCGCCGGGCAGGGCGTTTCCGCCGTTGTCGACGGCAAAACCGTTCTTGCAGGGAAAGAAGGCTTCATGCAGACGCAGGGGATCGACGTCAGCGTCTGTGCGGATTCCTGCGCTTCCGAGCTCCGCAAGGGAGCCACCGTCGTCTATGTAGCGGCGGACAAGGAACTCATCGGCTTTATCGCCCTTCGGGATACGCTGCGCGAGGATGCGAAATCGACGATCGAAAAGCTTTCTTCCGTGGGCATCACGCCGATGCTTCTGACAGGAGACAATGAATATGCTGCAGCCGCGATCGCGGACAGCGCCGGCATCCGGGACGTCCGCTCCAATCTTCTGCCCGAGGAGAAGATGAACATCATCAAAGGCTTTGCCGGCGGTGCAGAGCCGATCTGCATGATCGGCGACGGCGTCAACGACGCCCTGTCCCTTACAAGTGCCGACGCCGGGATCGCTATGGGCGGGATCGGCTCGGATATCGCGGTGGAATCCGCAGACGCGATCCTGGTAAGCGATGAAATCCAGCGGCTGCCCTATCTGTTCAAGCTCATGCAGAAGGTGATGAAGAAGGTGCATGTCAACATCATCGCATCCCTGATCATCAACCTGGCGGCTGTGGTATTGTCGGCGCTCGGCATCCTGAGCCCCGTCACGGGGGCGCTGTGGCACAACTGCGGTTCCGTATTCGTGGTAGTGAATGCGGCTCTGCTGCTGCGGCTGAAGGACGAATAAGCGGCGGTCCGGCATTTCTCACCGAAGCGCCGCGCCCTGCCGGCGGAGGACCGGGCGACAGCTCGCGCGCCCGTCAAGAGGCGCCATAGGAGGCGGATCCTGAACATTCAGGACCCGCCTCCTTTTTGGCGTATTTGCTCACCCCGGTTTTCGGGACGTTTATGCGGAGCGACGATACATCCGCGGAACGGTTCGGATCTTCAAAAACGCTGGGGCTGCCGGACATCACGATACGGCGGCAGATCTTTCTTGAAAAGACATGCAAATTATGGTAGCATATTTTTACCATTCAAACTCTGATGGAACGGCAATACTGCGGGTGCTTGGACGCCGGGCTGACGATATCGGCACACGGCAGATGGAGGTGTACTCCCGTGGAATTCCTGAAGGCGCATCAACTGAACGCCATGCTGTTTATGAGCGGGATCTGTTTTGTTCTGGCGATCCTGACGATGATGACCAAATCGCTGTCGCCGAAGCGAAAGCGCATCCTGGCGCTGCTGGAAATCGCCGCCATGGTGCTCCTGCTCACCGACCGCTTTGCCTACCTTTACCGGGGCGACCCCAGCAGGCTTGGCTTCTGGATGGTCCGGATCAGCAATTTCCTCGTGTATTTCATGACGCTGTATATCTCCCATGCGCTGACGCTTTACCTGATCGACCTGTTTGGGAATGAGGGCAAGCTGCGGGGGGTGCCCCGGCGGCTCTGGGTCTGTGAAGTCCTGTTTACCGTCGGTCTGGTTTTGCTGGTCATCGCCCAGTTTACGGGGCTGTACTATACCTTCGACGCCTCGAACAACTATCGGCGCGCGCCGGCCAACATCCTCTGTTATGCCGCGCCCGTTATCATCACCTTCCTGCAAATCTCCGTCGTCGTGCAATACCGCAAGCTGCTGCGCCGCATCATTGTTATTTCCCTTGGGCTGAATACCCTTGTGCCGCTCGTCGCCTCTGTCGTCCAGATCTTCACCTACGGCTTGTCCCTGACGAATATGACGGTGGTGGGAATGGCGATCTGCCTGTACATCTTCGTGGTCATCGACCTGAGCGAGACGGCTGAGCACGCGAAGAATATGGAAATCGAGTTTTACAGGCAGGAAAAGGAAAAAGAGCACGACATGTTCGAGCAGACGGCCGAAGCCCTTGCCAGCGCCATCGACGCAAAAGACAGATATACCCACGGTCATTCCAGCAGAGTGGCCATGTATTCCCAAATGATCGCCCGCCAGGCCGGAAAACCGGAGGAGGAATGCGAGGAGGTCTATTTCGCCGCGCTGCTTCATGACGTGGGGAAGATCGGCATCGCCGACAGCATCATCAACAAGGACGGCAAACTGACCGAGGAGGAATTTGCGCAGATCAAGCTCCATCCTCTCTACGGCAGCCAGATCCTGTCCAGGATCCAGCAGTCGCCCAATCTCTATATCGGCGCGCGCAATCACCATGAGCGGTACGACGGCAGAGGTTATCCGGACGGCCTGAAGGGAGAGGAGATTCCGGAGCTTGCTCGCATCATCGGCGTTGCAGACGCCTACGACGCCATGACCTCCAAGCGCAGCTATCGGGCGCCCATGCCCCAGGAGCGGGTCCGGGAAGAGCTTGTCAAGGGAATGGGAACGCAGTTTGACCCGCAATTTGCGAAGATCATGCTCCAGGCGATCGATATGGATAAGGAATATGCCATGAAGGACGTCGGCACGGGAACGGAGCGCCAGTTTTCCTGATCTCTCCGGTAAACCGGTTCGATCCGGTTTTGCTGAAAGCAAGGAAATTTATCCAGTTGAAAGCCCGGCCTTGGTGGAGGTCGAGCTTTCGTGTGTGCGTTTTTGCTTCATCATGTATGTTGTCAGTTGTTTTATACTCAAATTAAAAAACATGGAAGAGTGTTTATTGAATTTGAGTATACCCTGTTTGCTTTAGAGGATCGCTATGGTCTGACAATCGAGACCAAAGAAGGAGAAGTCCTTTTCCGCATTGATCCCCGGAAGGGGAAGGATGCTGCCCGCATCTCTGAGCTGGTCTGTGCCTGGGCCGTTGCTGCCGAGAAGTACCGCGCCGGAGAGACCAGCAGGGACGAGTACGACAAGTGGCGCTATCACTATCCACAGTACGATGACACGCAGATCACGGCAAAGGTGCAGTCCCAGGAACTGAGCGACGCTTTAGTTAAAGCGCTCAATGGAAAAATCAAAGAGTAATACAAATTGGCATTTGCGGAGAAGGATTTCATGCCAAGAGTAATCGCCGTCATCATAGAATTGTTTGTTTTTATCTGCATTTTAAGGAGACTGTAAAGATGGAAATTGAAGAGATGAACAGCACGAATTGGAGCCAGTCGGTTGCGGGGGTTTGCTTGAAGGACGGCAAGGTATTGCTTGCAAGACATACTTACGGGAGCGGAAAAGGAAAGTTGATCATTCCCGGTGGTTATGTCAAATTTGGAGAACTGCCGGAAGAGACCTTGGTACGGGAATATCTGGAGGAGACCGGAATAAAAGTCAGAGCAGGCAGACTGCTTGGAATCCGGTTTAATGAAAAGGATTGGTACGTTATCTTTGCCGCTGAATATATTGAGGGAGTGGCAAAATCGGACGGCGATGAAAACAGTGAAGTAGTCTGGATGGATATTGATGATGCACTGCACGATGACGCTGTTCCCGGACTTACAAAAGCGCTCGTCGAGTGTGCACAAAAGGAGTCCGGATTTCACTTGACACCTTATCAGACAAATAAGGTTAGGAATCAACTGTATGCGTAAAACGACAACTGTTTTTAACGGTTTCAGAGGACTTCATTAACGCACTATAATTACTGGCTGATGTCTATGATTTTGGTGATTTCAAATGCGGATTTGCGGAGGAAAGCATGATACGAGAAGTAAAACGAGAAGATATACCATCATGCGTGAACTTGATACGAACCAGTTTTATGACCGTCGCAGACGAGTACGGATTTACAGAGGAAAATGCGCCGAGATTTACTGCTTTCGCCATCTCAGCTGATAGATTGTATTGGCATATGGATCAAGAGCACAGACCTATGTTTGCTGCTGAGGAAGACAGCATTCTATGCGGATACTACTCTCTCCTGATTCAGGAGAACGGGGAATGCGAATTGAATAACCTTGCCGTTTTGCCGCAATACAGGCACCTTGGAATAGGCAAACAATTATTGGAACATTCTTATACCACTGCGAAAAGTCTGGGATGCCATACAATGAATATCGGGATTGTTGAAGAAAACACCGTCCTTCGCAAGTGGTATGAAGAAAATGGAGCCATCCATATCGGAACCAAAAAGTTTGATTTCTTCCCATTCACATGCGGTTATTTGAAGCGGGAATTATAACTTTCGGTTTGTCGTCCCTGTGATAACGACAAAAAGCCCTTCGCTGCATACCCACAGCGAAGGGCTTTCATAATATGGATCGTTCCAGCCGCAAACCGTCAAGAATGACTCTTTTACCCCTAAACCCCTTGACAGGGAGAATAAAGGGAGATCATGCAACTGTTATCAAATTGTTATCAAAAGAACCTTTGTGAAGCCGGAAAGCCTTGATTTTACTGGGTTTTCCGGTTTTCGTATCTCACTCCCACTCGCTCCCGCAAAGCGTGACTTAACGCTTTTTGTATGAGCGATTTAGCTTCCGCTATTCCTGTTGTTTGGATTATCCATCGAATACGAGCTATCCGATGACCTGTTGCCAAAGTGTTGCCACGGTGATGGCGCTAGGCTCCGATACTCACAGAGGTTTCTATCTTGGGTATGGTGTCATTATACATAAGATCACAGGATTCTTCAACATTTTCCTGATTATCCTGGAAGCTTTCGATGGACAGCTACATTTTCGACAAAAATAGCAATCTTTGGTATGAGCTGAAAGGAGTTTATTACCCCTGTCTGGAACTGTCGGATGAAGACATCCATCACATCGGCATTTGTGGCTTGCACCGAAAAAAACTATCTACAGGAAAACGAACGTGGTATCGTCCTGGACCCTGGTTCTCGTTTTTCCTTTGCACACCGGACATGGAAGCCAGTATTCTTTTGGTTTTGCGTGTGACATGACATTCTCCCTCTTTCATCATGGCTCTGCATCTTGTGTCCGGCTCTGTGAGTAATCTGTTGTAAATTACAGTCTTTTGAATGCCCGTTTCAAATCCTCTGAGGGAATGTCAAAGCACAACAAAATGTCGCTGTAGAACATCAGCACATCCGCCATTTCTTCCACAAAGTGAGCCCGTACCGCTGGATCTTCCATAAGGTTATGCCATTCTTTTTATGATATCGATGACCTCGCCGATTTCCCCGATCATCCATAGAAGCTGGTGTTTCCCAACTGCCGGAGAGACCCCTTCCCATTTATCTTTATACTTCTCCTGAAGCTGTCTCTGCATTTCTTTCATTTCAGAAATCGAAAATTCTCTTATAGTAATCTCTTCCTTCGTTCAATAAGTGTGGTACTCTATTTGCTGGCCGAGAGCATTTAGCTTTGACACACCAATGGCGTTATTCTCCGATATAACGATTTCAAAATCTACATGGTGCTTAGTGCTGTTGCGGTCAGTGTAGTAAACCCTGACATATTCAACACCTTCACTATGGATGCTCAATAATTGCAATCCTTGTTCCACTTGTAAAATTCCGTTATTGTATTTTAAATCTATTTCATCAATCGTTACGTATTTGGTAATCATTTGGATGGCTGAATTGTCTTCATTAGGGACACATGAAACCGTAGCTTCAAAGTGATTAATCAACATGAAAATGCCGAATACAGTCATAAGAAAGGCAACGACCACATACAATGTTTTTTTGCACTTCATATAACTCACCACACTTTCTGTATCCCAAGGATTATTATTACTGGTATCAAAACTCTTTTTTTCATTATAACACCTCTTGTATCGTCACCATTTTACATGCTAATCCCATCATCATTATTATCATAGGTTCTCATAGCAGGGATAAAAACAGAACTGACCTTCGTTTCATGAAAATCACCTCCTTCCGACTTGCACCGCAGGTTTTTGCTCCCTACAATGTAAATGCAGAAGAAGGTGGTTTTCTTACAAGCTCTTTGATGATACTACCATCTTTTTTTCTTCCGAAGGCTTTCAGCCAACCCAATCATGTCGGATTCGTCCAGATTTGCAACGATTGTAAACTGGATACTTTCTTTCTCATCAATCCAAGTAAGGGTTTTCATGCTATCTGGATCTTGAGGGACAAACAGCGTACCAGGGGTCTTTCCGATCATCACCTCTAAAATATCATCATCGTTTGGGACAATAACAGTTGTCCCTCCTTCCTTCATAACAGTATAGGTAAAGCCAATCAGTTCACCGGAATTATTACCATAGACTACATTTGTGAAATTGGGAGACTCTGTCCGCTGAAGCTCTGTAAACGCTTCGGAAAGCCCAGTAAGCTCATATCGTGGAAGTGCTCCTTCGCTCTCACCGTAATACCGATAGACGATATGGGTCTGATACCATTCCACAATCCACCGCTCGACTGCGGCCCGCGCCGTGGAATTGAACAGCATCACAAAACCAAAGCTGAGGGAAATAAAGAGCAGAACCACGGCTGCCCATTGGGCGGTCTTCCTAAAAATCCCACGGTTTCGATTTCTCGCCCATTTCAGCGGATTCTTCAGCATTTGCTGCATCTGCCTGGAATGACGCTGGGAAGAATGAAATGCAAATTCCGGGTTGTCGGCGTTTTTCTCATCAAGGGCAATCGCGTCGAACAAGGTCATGCGCATCATGTGATCCATTTCCGCTTCCGTCACTTTGACCAGCCCTCCTTTTCGATGATTTCTCTCAGCAGCGCACGGCCTCTGGATATGCGCGTGTTGACTGCACTTTCGGATATATCTAACTTCTGTGCGATCTCTTTCCCGGAATACTCCAACAGGAAGTGCATTTCCAAAGCAGCCCGATAGGTCTCG
>JAEEGK010005997.1_pt1 | contig 29294 bp, 9 predicted proteins | sample 8958771 | NCBI WGS metagenome assembly JAEEGK01 (sample SAMN16246547, study PRJNA631951) | gut metagenome | biome: gut microbiome; feature: rumen; material: SC-attached | host: Bos | place: Iran: Karaj | collected 2018-10 | reverse complement strand
GTAACGACTTCTGCACTGTCTCCTCCCGGGACTCGGCGAAATTGCAGTGCCGGTGAAGATGCCGGCAACCCGCACCTGGACGGAAAGACCCCATGAACCTTCACTGTATTTTGACATTGGTTTTAGGGCTGGCATGTGTAGGATAGGTGGGAGGCTATGAGCCGGCGACGCCAGTCGTCGGGGAGCCGCCGTTGAAATACCACCCTTGCCCGTTTTGAGATCTAACCTCGTCCCGTCATCCGGGACAGGGACCGTGTCTGATGGTCAGTTTGACTGGGGCGGTCGCCTCCCAAAAGGTAACGGAGGCATCCAAAGGTTCCCTCAGCGCGGTCGGCAATCGCGCGCAGAGCACAAAGGCATAAGGGAGCTTGACTGCGAGGCGGACACGCCGGGCAGGTACGAAAGTAGGGCTTAGTGATCCCGCGGTACAGCGTGGAAAGGCCGTTGCTCAATGGATAAAAGGTACTCTGGGGATAACAGGCTGATCTCCCCCAAGCGTTCATAGCGACGGGGAGGTTTGGCACCTCGATGTCGGCTCGTCGCATCCTGGGGCTGGAGAAGGTCCCAAGGGTTTGGCTGTTCGCCAATTAAAGCGGCACGCGAGCTGGGTTCAAAACGTCGTGAGACAGTTTGGTCCCTATCCGGTGTGGGCGTTCGAGACTTGAGGGAAGCTGTCCTTAGTACGAGAGGACCGGGACGGACGGACCTCCGGTGTACCGGCTGTCGCGCCAGCGGCATTGCCGGGTAGCCATGTCCGGATTGGAGAAACGCTGAAGGCATCTAAGCGTGAAGCCATTCCCAAGATCAGGTCTCGCGGGGGCAACCCCCTGAAGGGCCGTCGGAGACTACGACGTCGATAGGCCGCAGGTGTAAGCGTGGCGACACGTTGAGCCGAGCGGTACTAATAGCCCGTGAGACGCTTTTCCTTTCTTTCAACGATTCGGTTCGTCTGTCCGCGTGGGCAGCCCGGACCCGCCTGGCTTCAATGCTCTGGTGATTGCGATAAAAGTTTAGGTTTCCATGCCAAAGATATTGTTTCAGCGGTTATCGAGTGGGGGTCACACCCGTTCCCATCCCGAACACGGAAGTTAAGCCCCAGATCGCCGATGGTACCTGGTCCTCGGATCCGGGAGAGTAGGTCGCCGCTGGATTCTCGCCCCGCTTGCCGTAACCCGGCGAGCGGGGCTTTTCTTTTTTTGTGCCGCCCGGCGGGTTGCGCGAATCCCGCGACGGCGCTGCCGTTCCCGCCACCGAGCGGGCGGACAGTACTTGGCAAAGTGCGCATAGCCGCCTTTAGGTGGGAATTTCCCTGCACGGCCCCTTTCGCCTTAGTCCCGAAAATACACGGTTCCAGGATGACTGTGGTTGCGGCTTTAGACTTACACAATACCGCCTACTGTCACTATCTACTATATACAAACGAATAAATGATGTTTCTTTGTTCTTATGCCTTTGTTTGAAACGCGAAGACCCTTCTTTTTGGTGCATTTTTGGGGGATTTTTCGCCTTTTTGTAAAACGAAATTCTTATACATAATTTTTTTAAAAAAGTTTTAATTTTTTTTTAATATTTTTGTTTTTTTACATAAAAAAGATGTATTTTTACATTTGCGGGTGTGGAATAATTTAAAGGTAAGTGTTGTATGAGACACCTGTGTTTTGCTTTTTGTGTTTTGGGCGCTTTTGCGTCATCGGCTTTCGCTGATTTGACTGTTCACGTACAGTCTCCTTTTGGTGCAGGTACAGTTCCCCATCTTACGCTTAATTCCGCAACACCTGATGTGGCAGCGACTTCTTCTACGGTCATGAAGTCGGATAGCGATGACTGGTATTCTATTACCTTGAAAAAATCACTTTCGGACTACAAGGCTTCCGATATATTCTCTATTAAGGGCTGTCCGGCTACTGCGGCTGATGCCACTACTTGTGTCGATTTTGGAGATGGCATTACTTATAATGTCAGTGATTTGTTCGAAGGCGACAAGGAAGTTTGGATTTATACGGATGCTACAGCGGGTACGTTCACAAGGACTTTTGCGGCACCGGGTTCAAAGATGGTGTGGTTCAAGAGTCCGTGGAGCAATAAAGTCCTCCCGCAGATGATTTTCGAACAAGATACTATCTTGATGCACTTTACGGATGATCCTGAACAGTGCGGTTGGTTCTATGCTGGCCTTTCTCAAGAAGTTCTGGATAAATATGTATTGCGTACGGCGCACTTTACTCAATTCACTGCACCTTGGATTACTGTTCCCGCAGACAAAAAAGAGATTGTCGATTTGGAAAATGCGTTGAAGAAGGCTGCCGTTTATGTGGATGGAACCTTGGCAACACCTTCCGTTAGCAATAAGATTGGCACGGTCGGACAGTGCTTTGACAAGAACCGTACTTTGCATGTCTATAATCCGTGGCGTAACAACAGCGTTTATCGCGATAGCACTGTTTACGTAACTATTGACGGCGTGTTGAGGGACACCACGAAGGGACTTGCATTTGACAAGGGCTACAATCATTGGCTTTCAGTAACATTCCCTGATTCGCTTGTTTCCTCTGCGGCGTGGAAATCTGCCGATGCAAAGATGCAGATTACTCGTAGCTTTAAAGAGAATATAAAGATTCGTTATTTTAGTGAACAAAATCGCCCAGTGGCAAGTTCACTTTTCCCTTCTGGTGTTTATGAGGTATGGCTCTTTACGAGCTCCAAGATGGAAGAAGTCGATATTTCCGTTGCTCCGTTGGAACGTAAAGTTGTGCGTCTGTTGAGCCCGTGGAAGAATACGCCGACTTCGTTTGTTATTGATGCCAACAATGATGTCGTGAGGATGTCGACATTCTCGAAGGATACCTGCGGTTGGTTCGAGGGGACATATTACAAGCATGCCGACAATTGGAAGATTTATTTCAAGCAGAGTTTCGGGCTAGAAAAATATGCCATGGAAGGCGTTGTCAGGGAAGGGAACGATGTTGAAATTCTCATTGATTTGGATTCTTTGATGAGCAAGCACGATACGGTTTATGTTTATCCATCTGACAAGAACAAGAATTACAGCCGTCCGGAAGCTTCTGCCGTGTATCCTGCGGGGCGTCTCGGCGAATGTCCAACCATGAAAATTTCTGCGATGCTTTTGGATTGGGCCGGTGAAGCATTCCACGACAGTATCGACGTTGATTTTGGTGATGTCTATAACGGTAACAGATATACGAGAGTTGGTCGTGATAGTAGCTGCAGCGCTGGAGCTGTAACGGGGATGGTCCAGTCAACGCTTGTCAATGGGCGTCCTGCTCGCGTGGATTCCACGAAATATCCTTGGAACAAGTGCGCTGCTGCCCACGAAATCGAAAAGTGGTTTGTTCCGCAGGTGGTGGCTAGGGATGCTGCCGGTACGGAATACACAAACTCCAAGTGCCTGGATATTGATCTCAAGCTTGATGAGGAAGGTTTTTGGTATGCGGACTACTCGAATGAATCGGGCGACTGCAACGATCCTGTAAGTCCGGGATTTTTCCCGCTGGACGACTTTGAATATCTTGATGCCGCAAAGACTATCAAGAATCCGAAATTCGACTGGAATGTTACCGCTTGGACTAGGGCTAAAGGCCTTGATACCTGCAAGCACAACTATAGTTATGCAATGTCTGTTTCTGCAAGCTTCAAGTACGTAAAGGGCCAATACTTTGAGTTCCGTGGTGACGATGACGTGTGGGTCTATATCAATAACAGACTTGTCGTGGATATCGGCGGTGTCCATGAAAGAGTGGAAGGCGCTGTTGACCTTGATACGATTGGTCAAAATGATCCAACTCTCGCCTTGAAGGAAGGTCGTGAATATCCGTTCCATATTTTCTATGCGGAACGTAATGCATCGGAATCGAACTTCAAGATGCGTACCTCCATCAACTTGCAGAAACTGAATACCTACATCCCGCTCATCGACGATTCCAATAAGAAGCTTATAACGGGTGTCCTTAAGCTTAAGATGGATGCTGAGGCAATCAGTTGTGATCCGCGCGTCAAAGGTCAGGTGGATACTACGGACGCTCCGTCCATATTCTATCTCGATGGCGGAAATCTTTCCGAGGCTAGGGAACTCGGTGTTGGGCTCAATATGGGCGGTATCCTTATCAACGAGGACAAGTCCAGCTTTGAAATCAACATTGACGAAATTGTCAAGCAGCGTTCGTTGAATCCCGGAACGTATGTGTTGCTTTACTACTTGGAAAGCGACATGGGCTTGAACGATGCATACGAATTTACGGTTCCTGAATATCCGACTCCGGAAATTGCTTTTGTTGACGTGTTCAATCCGTCGTCTGACGGCAAGTTGAAAACATTCGACCCGACGAACAAGACGCTCCGTGGCGAGAAGATTGTCGTTGGACAGAACGATACGCTGATGACGCATGTGCGCTACCCTGAAATGACGTATCTTGAAATCATGGTCACGTACATGGGTGAAATTTGTACTGACTGCTTTGTCCAGCTGGATTTGAATCCTAGCAGCCCGTATCTGAAGTTCTATAATGAAATGGAACAGCAAATCAACACCATTGAAACGGATGAGACGGGACGTGCCCGGTTCTATGTGGTAGGCGAAGCCGCTTTGAAGGGCGCATCGTTCGGTGTTGTCGGCATTAGCGGTGTCAAGAATACGCTCCAGTGGGGGAACATCAACTTCAAGGATCCGGAAGTGCCTTTGGCCAAGACGGGCTACATTTACGACCGCAATGGCGATGGCGTGCCGGACAGCATTTATGTGCCGTTCGAATACAATGCGTTTGTCGAACACGATTTGGATGCTTTGGCATGGACTTTTGGCAGCAAGGATTGGCATGAGTTCAATTCTCTTGAAGATATTACGAAGCTGATTGCCAACGATTCTACGGTTGTCATTAAGGCTGATAGCTTGATCGATTCTGTCTTGACCGGTGCCGTAAAAACAACGGTGGAAGGCAGTTTCCGTTATCACTACATCTACTTGGATGAAGCTACCGGTTCGACTCAGGAATCCGAGACGCTGTTTACGAAGATTCAGGAAAAGATCGGTGCCATTATCCTTGAAAAGCCGATGCTCAAGATTGTTTCGGATAACGTGGTCAAGGTGACTATCAAGCTTTCTGAAAGCTGCGATGCCAAGAACCTTGAATCTATCCGCTTTATTGAACTGAAAGACAAGAATGATAAATTAGTGGACCCGTTGACCTATAAGCTCACGTCTATCGATCCGACTGGTGAAAGCGACTATTACGACTTGCTCTTCAGAAAGGACGACAATCTCATTATCCCGGAAGTGGGTTTCAAGATTCGTCTGATTCCTGGTGTTTTGCCGGATTTGAATGGCAATACGCCGCATAAGGATAATCCGTGGCGTCGCATCGAAGGTGAACAGCCCCTTGCAACGGAACTTCCGAAGGTCGTTACAATCAAGCCTGGTATGTTCGATGATAATAATCCGTGGCTCGGTGGTGACACTACCGATGTGGTTCCCGTCCGCGTCGATGAAAACTTGACTCTCAAGGAAATCATCCAGGAAAAGGGCATGCCGGGCGTTCTCGTGAAGTTCCAGCTGAACGATTACGCAACGACGCAGTTGCTTGGTGCTGACAAGGCCAGCAGGGATGAAATCCTGAGCAAGGTCAAGGTGGCTTGGGATATTGAATTCTTTACGAACTTGGGTCACTACGTGAACTGGATTAAAGGCGAATTTAGCTGCAACGACAAGGCCATATTCGGTACGGATTGCATCCAGAATTCCGGCAATATGTTCTTCGAATGGAACGCCATGAGCGACAAGGGCAGAATTGTCGGAACGGGCGTCTATATCGCAAAGTTCAAGTTCAAGATCTTCACGAACAATGAAGTCGTGGGCAAGGGCGAGGAAACGTTCACGTTCGGTATCCGCCGTAACGAAAAGTACGAGGCTGGTATCCAGAAGATTAAATAAGTTCGCGAGAGTTCGCTTGTGCTTTTAATGTCCCGGCCTATGTGCCGGGATTCTTTGTTTATAGCTATGGATAAAAAAAACAATTTTTTTTCCTTATGGTGTTTTGAATTCCTAAGACCAGAATATATCTTTTATGTTAAAGTGTGGGCTAAATTAAGAGGGTGTTGAATGAAACACTGTTGTTTGGGTATTGTCGCTCCATTGCTTTTTGTCGTATCTGCATGGGCGGATTTGACGATTCATTTGCAGTCCCCGTTCCGCGAGGACGCTACTTCTTCTGGTTATACTCCGCATATTATCGGTGGCGTGACGGATTACAATCCGGGTTTTGGCGCTAATTCCAGGACGATGATGAAAAGTGAGGGCGATGACTGGTATGTCTATACCTGGACGGGCAAGACTGTTGCAAACTTTCAGGATTGGGAAGATTTCGAATTCAGGGCCTGCCCCAATACGGACGACTACAACTACAATAACAATAATTGCGTTTCGTGGACGCAGGGCGGAAAAACAAGGATAACCGCGTTTTTCGGCACCGAGACGGAAATTTGGCTTTATACGGACACGAGGGACAAGTCCTATAAGAAGTCGTTCATGGCTCCGGGTTCCAAGATTGTCTGGTTCAAGAGTCCGTGGGGCAACAAGGTGCTTCCGCAGATGATTTTCGGTACGGATTCCGTGCTGATGCGTTTTAGCGAGGGCGATAAGAGCAAATGCGGTTGGTTTTTCGGGGCTTTGACTCCTTCGATGGTGGAATCGAACCCGCTACTGACGGCGCATTTTGTGCGTTACAAGGCTCCTTGGTATGTGGTTCCGGCGAATAAGGATTCGTCGGTAGATCTGTCGGGTGTCATCCAGTCGCAAGATACGCTGTTTGTAGATGGAACAGTTGATTTCCCGAAGGCGTCGCTTGAAATCGGGACGACCGGCGAATGTTTTGACCCGACGCGCCGTTTGCACATTTACCATCCGTGGCGGACGAATTCGACTTATCGCGACAGCACGTTCTTTATCAAGATAGACAACAATATATTGAACGAACCGACGGGGCTCAGCGCTGAGGGCGAATACAAGTATTGGCGCCACATCGATTTCGCGGATTCTCTCGTGGGGTCGTCGCAGTGGAATTCGCAGGGAGCGACTGTGCAGATTCTACGCGGTAAGAACGACTGGCCGCAGCATCCGTATTTTGGGGAACGCTCTCGCCCGCGTGCATCTGATTTCTTCCCGGCCGGTATTTACGAGACCTGGTTCTATACATCGACTTCGCTTGGCGATTTCGACCTGGCATTCTATCCGCCGGAGCCCAAGGTGGTGCGCTTGAAGAGCCCGTGGGAAAACATGTCCCCTTCCATGATTGTCGAATCGACGGGTGACATTGTCAAGATGGGCCCGTTAAAGGACACGTGTGGATGGTACACCGGTACGGTCTATAAGCATACGGACGATTGGAGGGTTTACTTCAAGCAGAGTTTTGGCATGGAACGCTATGGCGGCAGGGGAATTGTTGCTGAACAGGAAAATCTGGATTCGCTGGTTGCGCTGGATTCCTTGATGGCCTTGCATGATACCGTCTGGATTTATCCGAACCCCAAGCGCGGTTACGAGCCGAGCGATTCTTCGAGTTATCCTGGAATTCTCGGGATTTGCCCGTCACTCAAGATTTCGGCGCTCGTCGTGGATTGGGCGGGAGAATCTTATGACGATAGCATCGATGTCGATTTTGGCAACATCTATAACGGAAACCGCTATACGACCGTTATGGGCCTTAACCAGAACGGACAACTTGATTCTCTGAAAACTTGTGGTGGCCATGTGCTTGGCATGGTGCAGGACACGCTTGTGAATGGGCTCCCTGCCCGCGTGGACTCGCTAGTTTATCCGTGGAACCAGTGCTCGGCCGCCCATGAAATCGAGAAGTGGTTTATTCCGCAGGTGGTGGCGAAGGATGCTGCCGGCAGGGAATACAAGAACGGTGTTTGCCGCGATATTAGTTTGTCGCTGGACGAAGAAGGCTTTTGGCAGGCGGATTTCACGAACGAGGAAGGCAATTGCAACGATACCATCAATCCGGGATTCTATCCGATTGACGATTTCAAGTATCTCGACTCTGCGGGGACGATTCCCAATCCGAAGTTCGACTGGGAAATAAGCGGCTGCCGTCACAATTACAGCTTTGCGATGAAGGTTTCTGCGCAGTTCAAGTACGTGAAAGGCCAGTATTTTGAATTCCGCGGGGACGATGACGTATGGGTCTTTATCAACAACCGTCTTGTCGTAGATATTGGCGGGTGCCATAGCCCTGTCGAGGGTGGCGTGAACTTGGATACGATAGGGCAGAACGATCCGTCGTTGAAGCTTATCGAAGGCCGCGAATATCCGTTCCACATATTCTTCTCGGAACGCAATGCGACGGGTTCGAACTTCAAGATGCGTACCTCCATCAACTTGCAGACACAGAAGACGTATTATCCGGTGGAAGAGCCGACGACCGATGGAACAATCAAGTATTCCATTTTGCAGTTGCTCATGGATGAATCCATCAGCTGCGACGTGTCGAGTACATCGCATATTGATACGACGCTGGCGCAGTCTTTCTTTGTGTTGTTCGGCGATGACGAAAGGATTCCGTCGGACGGCATGGAAGTTCTGCCGGGAACTATTGCGGGAATTGAAATCGATGCGAACATGGCGGGATTCGTGATTGATACCGTCGCGATTGTGCGTAACCGCTCCTTGGCACCGGGCTCTTACATGTTGCAGTTCTCCTTGGCAAGCGATCCGACGCAGTCTAGCGAAGTTTATTTCACAGTGCCGGCGTATCCGCTTCCAGATATTGCGTTTATCGACGTGTTTAACGGGGCGGAACCGGGCAAGGTGTTTGATCCAACGGGAATAAGCTTGCGCGGGCTCCCGCTTGACGGCAGCGCAAACGACACTCTCCTTACGCATGTGGCGTACCCGGATACGGTGCCGTTACAGGTAGGCGTGTTCTACATTGCAAATCTCTGCAAGGACTGCTTTGCGGTCTTGGATTTGAAGACTTCGTTCCCGATAAGTTTCTTGGACGAGAAAAAGCAGAGAACGAACAAGCTAATTACCGATTCGACAGGAACCATCAAGTTCTATGTTGTCGGGGATTCCTCGGTGACGAATGCGAGCTTTGAAGTTTCTGGAAGCGGGGTGGCGAACTCTATTGTGTGGAAAAATATCCACTTCAAGGAACCGCCCGTGCCGTTTGCGAATCTGGGCGAGGCGTTTGACCGTAACGGCGATGGCGTGCTCGATAGCATTGCCATTGTATTCAACAAGGCGTTCGACGAGACTATCCCGGATACGATTGCGTGGTCTTTTGGCAGCGACGATTGGCATACGGTGGCATCGGCAGAAGCGGTTGCGCAGTTGAGGGAGAATGAGCAGAAATTGGCCATCAGTGCCGACAGTTTGTTGGATAAAGTCTTTACGGGAGGTGCGAAGGATTTGTACCAAGGGTCCTTCAGGTATCATTATACCTATATGGACAAGCAGACTGGGCAAATGACGCAGCTTGGTTTGGACGGCCTTGCGATTGAAGACCGCATTGGGGCAATCCTTGTCGATAAGCCGGTTGTGAAGCCGGTTTCAGATAACGTCAACAAGCTGACGGTTTATATCAGCGAGGCGGTGCAGGCGGGCTCTCTCAACGGTATGCAGTTCCTTGAATTCAAGGACAAGGCCGGAGAATTGGTGGATCCGTCGCTCTTGTCAGTCGTGTCTTTTGTGCCGAGCAAGAACAGCAACTACTATGACGTGCTCTTCCAGAAGAACGACAATACGATACTCCCGGAAGTGGGCTTTATGGTGCGATTGATTCCTGGGGTGGTGCCGGACTTGAACGGGAATGTACCGCATGTGAACAATCCGTGGCGCCGCATCGAAGGTGAACAGCGCGTAGGGTTGGAAACTCCGAATGTTGTCGGCATCGATCCTGCAAACTGGACTCCGGAAACGTGGCCGTACAAGGACGATGTTGCGCCTGTCCGTGTTGACGTGTCGAAGAAAATCGAAGACATCATTGCCGAGACGGGGCTCCCGGGCGAACTAATTTCGTTTGACTTGAGCGAAGTCGGCAAATCGTTGCTGCTGAGCTCGGATGAGAGCAGGGACGTTGTGCTTTCAAAGGTGATGATCAAGTGGACTGTGGAATACTTCTCGACTCTCGGTCAGTTCGTCAATTCGAATAGCGGCGTTGTGGCTTGCAACGACAAGTCGATATTCGGCACGGACTGCGTGGAGAATCCGGGTAACGTGTTCTTGATGTGGGATGCCCGCAGCAACAAGGGACGTTTTGTCGGGACGGGAGCCTATATCGCCAAACTCAAGTTCAAGATTTTCTCGGACAAGGATTTAGTCGGGAAGTCCGAGGACACGTTTACTTTGGGTATTCGCCGCCATAGCAAGAAATGAACATTCTATCAACAACTTGATATCTGTCACAAAAAGACGTAAATTGTTGAATGACAATAAGATACGGGCGAAATGAATTTCGCCCGCACTTTTTATTTACAATGTTTCTGATGTATTATTTGACTTGGACTTTTTGCGCTTGGTTGCCAATTTTCACGAGGTATATGCCTGCGTGATTCATTGTCAAGTTGAAGTTTGCGGCGTTCGTGCGGCCCTTGGTAATCACGTGGCCTTGCATATCGAACACGTCGTAAGCGCTGCCAATGCGGACGCCTGTAACTTGAATGTCGCGACCGGCGGTTGTCAAAGTGAAATGCGGTATCTGGGCGTATGCAGGCAAAGCGTCCTTGGTCTTGCTGCTGGAGCTAGATTTTGCTTTGCTTGAACTCGATGAGGCTTTTGCACTGGAACTGGACTTGGCCTTGCTTGAACTCGATGTGGCTTTGACGCTGGAACTGGATTTGGCCGAGGAACTAGATTCTTCTGCTGTAAATGTCTTAGTGTAAATTAATTGTCCTTCTTTTTCATTCCCATCATAATAAACGTCGTCTTTTCCATTTGCTTTGATTCCATTCAAAGAGATGGCATTCTTGAGAGTGGATCCAGAACCCAGGAATTTGACCACGTTGACTAAGCTATCATTGGCACAGGCTCCCGTATCGGCAATAGCCACATTTAAATACAGCGCATAATTACCGTTTTCTTTGATGGCGCCGCTAATTTTATTGCTGTCCAATGTAATTGATTTGACGGACGAGGTGAAACAGTTGTTTGGCGTTTTTATTTTGATATCCTTTGCAGACTTCCCTGGTTCAAAGCCAGTCACTGTAAACGCATATTCAGGAACCTTCTTGACTTCGTATTCTGCCCATGAAGATCCCGGAGTTGTAACGCTGTCAAACTCCACATTCCATCCTTTGAATACCAGGCCCTTACGGGAGGGGTCTTTCGGGGGTGTCGCTGAACCACCATCTGCTACAAGTTCTTGCTTTAACAAGGTTCCGTCGTAGTCATAGAATTCAATCTTGAAAATGGTATAAGCAATCTTTCCTGTTGAGTAATCAGTGGAGGTTGGTAAAAAATCCCTTTCTTTGTTATTGACAAAGACATGTGGCCTGCCATATTTAATCGAATAGTGGTTTATGAACTTCCAAATATTGACTAAACTGTCATCAGCTGTTTCTACAGACAAATTTATGTTAACTCTAAACCTGTCATATACGCTTTCTTTGTCAAATGTAATTTCTTCGCCATATATATTCGTTAGAGTATTCGTCATCTTGAAATACTTGTTTGGCGATTCAATTTTGAGGTCATCTATAGTTTTTCCAAAATCGTAGCCAGATACCTTGAAGTTGAATTTAACATTAGGTGGTATTTTATATGTGGCGTGCACGGTTGTTGGTTCTTTTAGTTTAGTGAGATCTGCGTCCCAACCGTCAAAGATGAGTCCTTTGTGGTACGGCGTTTTAGGGGGCTCGACTGGAGTGCGGGTGCTGCTCCATGTGCTCTTTAGTTCTTCTGTGTTAAAGTGAGAATCGTCATAGAAATCGACTTTATATAAAGTGTCCGTCATTTCGGCCCTGTAATGAACGGAATCGCCCACTGTAATTTCTGCATCCGATTCAACATATTCGTCGCCTGATTCTCCAATTCTGTGAAAACGGAATTTATACTGAGTATTTACTGTCGTTGCAGGAACTCCTAATTTTTGCCAGTCTATAATATGGATGTTTGATATGGATGTCCCTCGGGCTATATTTGTATCAAGTGCGATTTGACCTGTTATCGTTTCGTAAACGACATGTCTTAAATCTTCTGCAGAACTAGAACTGGACTTGTTCGTGGAACTGCTGGATTTTACGGAGCTACTGGATTTGACAGAACTAGAACTTGAAACAACCTTTTCGCTGCTGCTGGATTTTACAGAGCTGGAACTTGATTCTTCTACAGTAATCGTCTTAGAGTAAATTATTTGTCCTTCTTTTTCATCCCCGTCGTAATAAACGCCGCTTTCTTCCTTTGCGTGGATTCCATTCAAAGAGATGGCGTTCTTGAGATCGGTTCTGGATCTGGAACCCAAGGCGATTGCTACATTGACCAAACTGTCATTGGCGCAGACTCCCGTATCGGCGATAGCCACATTTAAATAGAGCCCATAATTACCGCTTTCTTTGATGGCTCCGCTAATTTCATTGCCTCCCAATGTAATAGATTTGACGGACGAGGTGAAACAGTTGTTTGGCGTTTTTATTTTGATATCCTTTGCGGACTTCCCTGATTCAAAGCCGGTTACGGTAAATGCAATTTCGAGCTGCTCCTTAGGCAATTTGATTAACTCTGCCTTGTAGTGAATAGAATCAGTCATAGTGATTTTTTCAACATGGGAATTGAGATATTCTTTACCAGAAGCTCCGACTCTATGCCAGCGGTAGTCGTACAGGTATTTATCATCGTCGGCGGGCACTTCTATTTCGTCTTTGTTTGAAACGATATACACTTCTTGACCATAATCATATTCGTGCGAACTAATCTTTATGCCAGAAATAGATTCAAATACTACTGGATGCAACAAATGAATAAATGGCGCCTCTGAGTAGTATTCGACATCCGTTGGATTGTTTATAAGGGATCCTTCTTCAAATGCGGCGACCACTCTAAAATGAGCCTTAGAATCCTTTCTGAAAGAGTGCTCCCAAACCTTTCCATTTGCAGTAATTTTCGTTTCAAAATCAGAAGAAAAAGAGATTGTTGAAAGTTCTTCTGGGAGTCCTTCATCTTTGGAAATTTTTACCGGATCCATCAAGTTCTTGTATCCGTTACCTGAATTATACTGATAAACGATGTAGATGTAGTTTCGATTGGCAAAGAGCAATTTAGCCTTAAGTTTTAGACTATCTCTTCCAAAGACAGGGAACTGAAATGATCCCGAATATTTTGATATGTCCATTGAAAGATCTATATCTTTTTTATCAAACACCGCAGACAAAGTCGTATCAGAGGAGACCACTAGTTCAAGAACGTCATCTGTGCTTACGCAGGCATCGGAATTTTGCCAACATTTTAATTTTAACAAGTCGCCAAATTGCGTCCTTGCTTCAACTTTGATTACAGCCCCTTTTGGACATTTCCCCGTATTCTTATTAAAAAATTGTTTTGACGATTCAAAAGTACAATCTCCTTTATCTTGAAATACCAAATAACCTTTCGTACCAATCGTTGATAGATTGACCTCAAACGAATCTGCCGCATGTGTCCAGGCTATGGCACAAAGTAACAAGGCAAACGCCCACATCGTTTTTTTCATTGCAACTCCTTATTCGGATTATCCTGTTGGTGCTGTCAAAACAGTGTTTCCGATATTACAATTTTATTACACCAATCTAAATGTAAAAAAAGAAATTACCGTCAAGCGCCTTGCTTCTCTTAAAAATCTATTTTTGGTCTCGTGATTCAAATTCAGAACGTTTCCAAGTCTTTTGGCATGCAGGTCCTTTTGGACAATGCGAGCATGCTTGTGGCAAACCACGAACGCGTTGGCCTTGTCGGGCGCAACGGTTGCGGTAAATCGACGCTTTTCAAGATGATTCTCGGGCAGGAATGCATTGATGGCGGTAACATCGACATCCCGAAGGGTTATACGATTGGCTATTTGCAGCAGCATATCAAGTTCACGCACCCGACGGTTCACGAAGAGGCGTGCAGCGTGCTCAAGGTGAATGAGGACGGCTGGCTCGAAGAGCATAAGGTCGAGGCGATTCTCTTTGGTCTTGGCTTTGACGAAGAATCGATGCACAAGAGCCCGATGCTTTTGTCGGGCGGTTTCCAGATTCGTCTGAATTTGGCGAAGGTCCTGGCGAGCGAACCGGACATGCTTTTGCTCGACGAACCGACGAACTACTTGGACATTGTCTCCATGCGTTGGCTTAGCCGCTTTTTGCGCACGTGGAAAGGCGAAGTGCTTTTGATTACGCACGATCACCATTTTATGGACGAGGTCTGCACGCATACGGTGGGGATTCACCGCCACAAGATGCGAAAGGTCAAGGGGACTGTCGAAAAGCTGCGCGAGACGATTGCCGAAGAAGAAGAAGTGGCGATGCGCACGCAAGAAAACGAGCAACGTAAAAAGGAGCAGCTCGAACGTGTCATCGAACGTTTCCGCTACAAGGCGGCAAAGGCTGCGATGGTGCAGTCAAAGATTAAGGCGGCGGCAAAACTTGCGACAGGCGAACGCCTCACGCATGAACGCAACTTGGATTTTAGTTTTAAGGAAGCGGAGTTCCCGGGCAAGCGCATGTTGCAGATTCACGGGCTGCATTTTGCGTACCCGATCCGTGACGAGAATGGCGGCGGGGCTGCGCAAAAGTTTGGCCCGGAGCTGATTGCCGACCTTGAAATGGAAATTTTCAAGGGCGACCGCATTGCGATTATCGGCCCGAACGGTCGCGGTAAAACGACGCTCTTGAACTTGATTGCGAAGGAATTCGAGCCGATTCAAGGGACAATCAATTACAACCCGAATCTCAAGATAAACTACTTTGGACAGACGAACATCAATCGCCTGAATCTTGAAAATACAGTCGAAGAAGAAATTGCGACGGCGATTGCGGATGTGTCGCAGAAGAGTCGTGCACGTAGCCTTGCGGGCGTGATGATGTTCAGTGGCGATAACGCCATGAAGAAAATCAAGGTGCTTTCGGGTGGTGAACGCAGCCGTGTGCTGTTGGGCAAGATTTTGGCGAACGAAAGTAACATGCTCTTGCTCGACGAACCGACGAACCACTTGGACATGGAAAGCATCGAGAGCTTGATTGATGCGCTTGAAGATTACGAAGGTACGGCTCTTGTCGTGACGCATGACGAAGAACTGCTGCACGCTTTTGCGAACCGTTTGATTGTTTTTGATGGCGGCAAGTGCCGCGTGTTCGAAGGTAGCTACGCCGACTTCCTTGAAAAGGTTGGCTGGGCATCTGAAAAGAAACCGGGCGGCGCGAACTCCGCAAATATCAAGGTCTCGAATATCGACGTGACGGACGATAAGCCTGTAAGTTCGACGCCGCGCACCAAGGAAGACCGCAGGGCGCGTGCCGACTACATCGCTGAACGTAGCAAGGTCATCAAGCCGCTCGAAAAAGAGACCGCTCGCCTCGAAGCTGAAATCGCGAAGGCAGAAGCGCTCGGCGGCGAACTTGAAGCGAAACTTGTGGCCGCTTCGGAATCGGGTGACGGCAATGCCATTACTGCGATTGCAAAAGACATGGATGACAACAAAAAGCTGACTGAAGAACTTTACGCCGCCTGGGAAAAGGCAAGTGCCGAACTCGAAGCCGCGAAAGACAAGTACAAGTTAGACTAGTTTTGTGGTTCCGAGCGTTTGCGCGGGGTGAGCGTCATGCCGTTGCTACGGTAATATTGAATATCCGTGAGTACTTGACCGACCCAGTAATGCTTTTGCGGGTCCTTGCGCCAGTTCTCAAAACGGTTGCGGTGTTCTGCATCGGGATAGAATTGTGCGACAGCGTCGGCGAGCGTGGGTGATGTCGCAAGAACTTTTTTGAGGCGATGGGCGCCGATATCGATTTGTTCTAAACCTTTGCCGGTATCGAGCGCCAAGAGCCCGGACGTGTTGTTTTTGCCCTGATAGTTCATCTGGAATCCGGAAGTGTGGTGGATGATGGACATGAGGACGGCCGGATCCGTGCGTTCCCGGAGACAAGCTTCAAGAACGGGGAGATTGCAAAGATGTTCGCTGTCCCAGCGCTTTCCGTTGTATGTGATTATTAACGTGTGGTCGGTATCTTCGGAAATGATGTCGATATCGTAACGGATGCCGAGATCGCGTTGTAGCGCTTTTGTGAGACGGATTCCTCTGTTCTTGAATTTCTTGTAGCCAATCATCTTGATTTGGAGCGTGTCCTTGATAGATTCAAGAATGGGCGTTGTGGGACGTGTGACAATCAGGTTGTAGTTGTTGATGATGGTGGGGATGATGTAAGCGAGTTCTGGCGCGGCGCTGTCGAGGTTGCAGTTCATGTCGATGATGAGTTCGCCTTGGTCGCAGAGTTTCTGAATAGCGGATGTGGTGTACTTCTGGTATTCCTGTTGCTCGTTGATGGTGGGGCGAGGTTCTTCTTCGGGATGCGTCGCGTAGGCGGTCGCTATGGCTGCAATTCCAAGAACCCATGCGATGATGGTGAACTTGACTTTAAAACTTCTCCAAAGAATACGAATAACTGCACGACCTTTTTTAGTCATGCAGATACAGATTAGCCAAATTAAGGCGAGCGCTGTCCAGAGAAGGATTAGGTTCACGCCCTCAATATAGGCAATTATTGGGAACGTTGCTGATAACGGAGCGGAAATATTTACAAAAAATCCCGCTCTTAGAGCGGGATTTTTGCTTTATCTAACGTTCACGCGTCTGTAGCCGAGACCGATTCTGACGATGTATGCGCCGGATGTCGGTACCTTTACATGAGCGTTTTTATTATTCAATTCGCCGATACAAATCACTTGACCCTTCATGTCCATGACCGCGTATTGTTTGGCGATACTTGGCAAGGATTCGTCCATGACAATTTCGAATTCGAACGCGCCAGTCATCCTTACATAGAATGTCGGGGTGTCATAACCATCGTTATTGGAATTGGACGAGGAGGCGCTGGAATTGTCCGTTCCAGTTTCCTTGGAACTGCTAGACGATTGCATCTTGGATGACGAGGATGTCTTGCGGGAACTTGAAGAGTTCGGAGCGATTCCGCTGCTCGACGAATTGGGTTTCGAGACGGAGCTGCTGGACTTTTTGCCTGCGGAATTGCTTGACACTGTTATGCTAGAACTGGACTCCGGCTTGTTTGCACTGCTAGAAGCAACCGTAGTGGAGCTAGACGCAGGCTTGTTTGCGCTGCTGGAAGTAACCGTAGCGGAGCTGGACGCAGGCTTGTTAGAGCTGCTGGAAGCAATCGTAGCGGAGCTGGATTCCGGCTTGTTTGCGCTGCTGGAAGCAACCGTAGCGGAGCTGGATTCTGGCTTGTTAGCGCTACTGGAGGCAACCGTAGCGGAGCTAGACGCAGGCTTGTTTGCACTGCTGGAAGCAACCGTAGCGGAGCTGGACGCAGGCTTGTTTGCGCTGCTGGAAACAACCGTAGCGGAGCTGGACGCAGGGATGTTTGCGCTGCTGGAAGCGACCGTAGCGGAGCTAGATTCCGGCTTGTTTGCACTGCTAGAAGCAACCGTAGCGGAACTGGATTCCGGCTTGTTGGCGCTACTAGATGCAATCGTAGCGGAACTGGACGCCGGCTTGACGGAGCCGCTAGACGTAATTGTTTCTGCGCTGGATGACGAAGATACAATCACGCTGCTGGACGAAACTTCGCTAGAGCTAGACGTGGAAGTACCGGAACTGCTTGATGATATATGTGCAGTCTCAGTAATGTTGATAACAATTTTCTTCTTTACGGATTTGGGCGGATTTTTTGGATCTGTTGAACCGTCCGTCACCTTGACGATGAATTCATATCGCCTTTGCCTTGTGTTGTTGGGTTCGTTCACCCGGCGGACTATTGCGGTATTATAGTTGTAGCTGTATTGCCTTATAAGGCTTGGGCCTTGGCGGAATGTGATAACACCTGTATTGGGATCGATTTCAAATGGGAAATCTGAGCTTCCGTCAACTTCGAGGATTTCATCGATTGTATAGGTTAACTTATTGAAACCTTGAGGATGGGTGCCTTCTCTACATGCGTAGTTAGGATTGAACGAGCAACTATCTGGATCTATAGCATCAATTTTGCCGACAACTTCGCCGTTGCTTAACGCTGTTTCGGGAATATCAATGGGTTCTTCCGTTTTAATTACAGGTTCTTCGTTGACATCGGCGACGATAATTTTCTTGGTGATATTGGTCGAAACAGGTTCGTCTTTTGAATTTGTTCCTGATGCGGTGATGACAAACGTGAATTCGTTGCCTGGATTATCTTCTCCGGTGTATAGAGCTTCGAATACGAGTTCTTCCTTCGCTGTAATGGTGCCGTGCTCGTCGATGTCGAAGTATTCTGTAGCGTTTGCCGTGGTGCCTTCGCTGACAGCATAAGTAATTGCGCTGGTGATTTCATTTAGCTGGGCCTGAGTGTCTTCATCGTTGTTTTCTGTGACGTTTTCGATGACCGTACCCGCCGATGCGTTTCCGCTTATGACTGTAGCACCTTCATTGTTCACATAAATCTCAGGCTCCTGAACATCTTCGATGTTTACGGTAATTTGTGCTGTGGCGTTGCCTCCTTGGCCATCTTCCACTTTAACCGTGAAAGTCCAAGCTGTTTTTGTTTCGAAATCGAGAACGCTTCCGTCTGTCACGACAAGTTCTTTGGTGCTATTGTTGAACTTGAACGGAACATCGGTCGTAACTACGGTAAAGGACAATTCGTCGCCATCAGGGTCGGATGCGGTGACATTCCCAATTGTCTTGCCGCTCGGCCAATCCGTTCCATCGGTATTCTTTTCAGCAATCGTAAAGGTTTGGTCGTTAATGACCGGGTTATCGTTTTCGTTCTGGATTTTGACTGTAATCTTGAACTGTTCAGAAGTAAGCGGGCCTTCCACTACGGATGTTTCTGTGGAGGCGTTGTCCTTGACCGTCGCATAGACGACGTATTCCTTCTTTTGGATGTAATCTATGACGGCGCCTGATTTTACCTTGATTGTTGCATTTTGGTCGCTCTGCTTGACAATTTCGAACGTGCTGTTGAAATCCGTGTAGTCGCTGCCCGTAACATTCACCAACGTATAGGTGTAAGTATCCTTGCTCCTTTCATTGGAAACATCGGTCACTGTGATGGGGTCGCCAGTCACAGAATGATCTAGCTCGTTCACCGTGAATGTTGCGTCGGCGACGGTCGGTTTGTCATTGACCGGAATTACGTTTACGGTCGCCGTGTATTCCATGGATGTATTGTCGCCTGTGCCGGAACCGACAACCTTGTACTTGAATGTTGCGTAACCGTTGCCGAATTCATTGGCCTTGGGTTGGTAAGCGAACTTGCCAAGATCTGCAACATCAATGACCTGGTCTTTGGAAATGACTGTTCCATCGTATGTGAGCGTTCCGGCAGTCGGGAGACCCGAGATGATGACGGAGGCAAACGTTCTTGTAGAATGTACGAAGTTGAATTCACTGGATGTAAACTTATGCTCGGAATCTTCATTTACATTTATGACAAGTTTACTAGAGACAGTAGGCTGTTTGTCGACATCCGTGATGAAGATGTTAAAGCCTCCACGAGATTCGTCATAGTTGTCCGTAGAGACTATAGCTCCCTGGACATCACTGATGACAAGCCAAAGCTTTTCTCCGCCCGATGAGCTGGTTTCGATAAGGCCATCAATTAAGGGCTTGATATTGATATCCTTGGAAGGATAAATTTGACCCTTTGGAATCGTCGCTGTAAGGGGTGCTCCTGATGTTCCGCAAACCGGGAAATCGAGAGAAGCGTTTGATGGAGCGACGTCACTCGTACCTGCATACAAACCGGAAACCGCTTGATTGTTAAATTCAAAACAGTACTTGAACGTGACATCGGTTTCGCTCACGTTGTCTAGGCTAATCTTGATTGTTTCCCATTTATCGCTTTCCGGGAAGGTTGCGTTTTTGTTACTTAAAGTCAGTGCAGGGAGTTCTTTGAAAGGAACAAACTGGAATCCGTCACCTTTTACTTCGTTTCCAATCATTATGTTCTTTGCGATAAGTTGACCCGCAAAAGCCATATTACATAAAATGTTGATTGTTCCTGTACTTATAATAGTACCATCGATTGGCGAATAGTCGGCATTTCTAAAAGTAATGTCGTCATCGACAAAGATAAGCAGGTTGCCCTCGTATTCGTCGTTGCACGTATAATTGGACGACTTCGTATTGCAACGAGGAAGCTGTTCACCTTCATATTGAACAAGGATGTGGGGATGGTTATCCAATGTCAACGATTTTGTAAATATGCGCGTAACACGACCGCCTTTAGGCATCCTGACAATCAACTGGCTTTCAGTACCAAGAGAAATACTGTTAAAATAAAAATCAGACTGCGATGTTGCATCAATTTCGCGGGAACTTTGATTGCTCACACTAATAGAGCCCATGCTGCCCGGCCAGGACGTCATCGTTGGTACAGTTAGTTTTGTTCTGTACAGGGGGACGTCGGCGCAAGCGCCTGCAGTAGTTGTCCCCTGGCACTTGGTGCCGCTAACTTTTGAAGCATCAGAGATAGAACCACCATAGCGAACTGGTCCGGTCGTTAAAGCCATTCTGCCGGTATTCTGGATGGATCCACCGACGATAATGGCACCAGCAATTTTGGCATCGTTTCCATTAGAAGTCAAACTACCTGAAGCAGCACCTACCCATCCTTCAGCATTAGGGAAACTGTTGTTGTTGCCGAACGAAACTCCTGTTTGGCCCCATATTTTATAATTGAGAAGGTAGTTCCAGTTGTCGTTTTCATCGGTGCCGTTGCTGGACCCGAATGTCAGGGGCAAAATCTTGCTTTTTTGTACGATGATTTCAGGTTCATCGCTTATTTTGACTGTAATCTTGAACTGGGCCGATGTTAATGGGCCTGCTTCCACTGAAGTTTCTGTTGCGGCATCATCAGTGACGGTCGCATAGACAACGTATTCGCTCTTTTGGTTGTAATCCAGTACGGCACCGGTTTTTACCTTGATTGTTGCCGTCTTGCCGTTGTCCGACGGGACGATTTCAAACGTGCTGTTGAAATCCGTATAATCGCTACCCGTAACATTCACCAATGTGTAAGTATATGTATCCTTTTCTCTTTCATTGGAAACGTCGGTTACTTCGATGGGGCCGCCGGATACGGAATGGCTTCGGTCACTTACCGTGAATGTTACATCGGCGACGGTCGGCTTGTCGTTGACGGGGGCCACGTTAACTGTAGCAGTGTATTCAATAGACGTGTTGTCGCTTGTGCCGGAGCCGACAACCTTGTATTTGAACGTCGCGTAGTTGTCACCGAAGTCATTCGCCTTGGGTTGGTAAGCGAGCTTGCCCAGATCTGCGACGGCAATTTTTTGGCCTTTGGAAACGTCCGTTCCATCGTATGTAAGCGTTCCGGCGGTCGGGAGCCCCGAGATGATGACAGAGGAGAATGTCTGGGTTGCATGGCTGAAATTGAATTCGGCCTCCGTAAATGCATGACTGGCGTCTTCGTTGACGTTGATGACAAGTTCTTTCGTGACGGTGGGAAGTTCAGGATCTGGGGTGTTCGATCCGTCAGTAAATGGAACAAATTGGAATCCGTCACCTCTTACTTCGTTTCCGATTATTATGTTATATGCGATGAGCTGACCCGCAAAAGCTATATCATTGATAATACTGATGGTTCCGGTACTTATAATTGTACCATCGATCGGCAAATAGTCGGAGTTCCTAAAAGTAATGTCGTCATCGACAAAGATAAGCAGGTTGCCTTCGTAATCGCCGCCGCACGTGTAATTGGAAACCTTCGTATTACAACGAGGGGTTGACTCGCCTTCGTACTGGACTAGTATATGGGGGTGGACTCCTAAAGTCAACGATTTTGTGAATATACGCGTAACACGTCCGCCTTTAGGCATCTTGATTATCAATCGACTATCATTATTGACGTTGATTTTGTTGAAATAGAAATCGGTAACTTCGCCTTGCGCATCGAGCCTGTAGGTTCCATTGTCAGGCGTAGTAAGATTGCTCAAATTCGAAGGCCAAGACGTCATCTTCGGCACAGTCAATTTCTCTCTATATAAAGGGACATCGGCGCAAGCACCTGCTGTAGTTGTCCCCTGGCACTTGGTGCCGCTAACTCTTGAAGCATCAGTGATAGAACCTCCATAACGAACCGGTCCGGTTGTCAACATCATTTTACCGGTATTCTGGATGGATCCGCCGACGATAACGGCTCCGGCAATTTGGGCATCGTTTCCGGTAGAAGTCAAATTGCCCTTAGCGCTCCCTATCCATCCGGCTTCATTAAGGATTCTGTTATTGTTGCCAAACGAAACTCCATCTTGGCCCCACATTTTATAATTAATAAGATAGTTCCAGTTGTCGACATCCGTATTTGCATTGCCGAACGTCAGGGGCGAAATTGTTTCCGGTTCTTCTTCTATCTTGACTGTGATCGTAAACTTGTTGGAAGTCAGGGCGCCCGCAACTTTCGATGTCTCCGTGGAAGCGTTGTCCGTCACCGTGGCTTGGACGACGTATTCCTTCTTTTGGCTGTAATCTATGACGGCATCGGTTTTTACCGCGATCGTTGCTTTTTTGCCGTTGCTCAACGGGACGATTTCAAATGTGCTGTTGAAAGCCGAATAGTCGGCGCTTGTCGCGTCCAAGGTGTAAGTGTAGGTGTCCACGCCAATTTCATTGGAAACGTCGGTTACCGTAATCGGGCCGCCGGATACGGAATGGCTTCGGTCACTTACCGTGAATGTTACATCGGCGACGGTCGGCTTGTCGTTGACGGGGGCCACGTTAACTGTAGCAGTGTATTCAATAGACGTGTTGTCGCTTGTGCCGGAGCCGACAACCTTGTACTTGAACGTTGCGTAGTTGTCACCGAAATCATTGGCCTTGGGTTGGTAAGTGAGCTTACCCAGATTTGCGACATCTATGACCTGGTCTCTGGAAACTGCCGTTCCATCGTATGTGAGCGTTCCGGCAGTCGGGAGCCCCGAGATGATGACGGAGGTGAATGTCTGGGTTGCATGGCTGAAATTGAATTCGGCCTTTGTAAATGTATGCTCGGCATCTTCGTTGACGTTGATAACAAGTGGACTAGAGACACTAGGCAGTTTGTCGACATCCGTGATGAAGATGTTAAAGCCTCCACGAGATTCGTCATAGTTGTCCGTAGAGACTTTGGCTCCTTGGACATCACTGATGACAAGCCAAAGCTTTTCTCCACCCGATGAGCTGGTTTCGACAAGACCGTCGATTAAGGGCTTGATATTGATATCCTTGGAAGGATAAAGTTTGCCCTTTGGAATCGTCGCTGTAAGGGGTGCTCCTGATGTTCCGCAAACCGGGAAATCGTGAGAGGCGTCTGCAGGAGCGATGTCACTCGTACCTGCATACAAACCTGCAACAGTTTGGTCGTTAAATTCAAAGCAGTACTTGAACGTGACATCGGTTTCGCTTTCTTTATCCAAGCCAATCTTGATGGCTTGCCATGTATTGTTTTCTAGGAAAGTTGCGTTCTTGTTACTCAAAGTCAGTGCAGGAAGGTCATTAAATGGAACAAACTGGAATCCGTCGCCTTTTACTTCGTTTCCAATCGTTATGTTCTTTGCGATAAGTTGACCCGCAAAAGTTATATTACAGACAATGTTGATTGTTCCGGTACTTATAATGGTGCCATCGATCGGCGTATAGTCGGAGTTTCTAAAAGTAATGTCGTCATTGACAAAGATAAGCAGGTTGCCCTCGTATTCGCCGCCGCACGTGTAATTGGAAGCCTTCGTATTACAACGAGGAAGTTGTTCTCCTTCATATTGAACCAAAATATGTGGATGGTTATCCAAATTCAACGATTTTGTGAATATACGCGTAACACGTCCGCCTTTAGGCATCTTGACGATTAATATGCCTTCAGCACCAAGAGAAATGCTGCTAAAATAAAAGTCGGACTGCGTTTTAGCATCTATTTCGACGCTACTCCTGTTGCTCGCATTAATAGAGCCCATGCTGCTTGGCCAAGACGTCATCTTCGGCACAGTCAATTTCTCTCTATATAAAGGGACGTCGGCGCAATCACCTGCTGTAGTTGTCCCCTGGCACTTGGTGCCGCTAACTCTTGAACCATCAGTGATAGAACCACCATAGCGAACCGGTCCGGTCGTTAAAGCCATTTTACCGGTATTTTGGATGGATCCGCCGACGATAACGGCTCCAGCAATTTTGGCGTCATTTCCAGTAGAAGTCAAACTACCTGAAGCAGCACCTACCCATCCTTCAGCATTAGGGAAATTGTTGCTGTTGCCGAACGAAACTCCTGTTTGACCCCACATTTTATAATTGAGAAGGTAGTTCCAGTTGTCGACATCCGTATTTGCATTGCTGAACGTCAACGGTGCCATTCCTGCAGCCATCGACGAGGTGATTCCTGCCAAAGTCAGGATTAAAGCTTTAAAACTTAATTTGTTAAACTGCATATCTTATCCCTCCCTACAAAAACCAATAAGTAACGTTCAACTGCCCTTGCCATGTCTTCGGCGAATCCTTTCCGTCGCTGATGCGCGTAAGGCCGATGACAAAGCGTAAATCGAAATCGATCATGGATTTGCCGATACTTTGTGTAACACCGACTCCCGTGACGATATCGAATTCGGCAACGCTCAGGTCGCCGTTCTCTTCGTATGTTTCGGTTCCGAAGATATCGGTAATCTCGGCTTTGCTTTTAGAATAAACGTTGAACGAGACCATCGGTCCTGCTTCGAAGTACATCGCATTGGGTATCGAGACTCGTGCGAGTATGGGCATGTCGATGTTGAGTTGTGTTGCGGAGTACTCAATTTTCAAATCGGATTTTTGCTTTGCTCGTTCGGCGTCTGGCCATGCCAGTATGACGGATAAATTTGTTTTCCCGGTGCCTTGTCTCAGGGCTAGCGCCAGGTCTCCGTGAAGGCTGAAATAAGGTGATGGAATGTACAAGCCGCTCATGCCGACCCTGAATCCGATTCCCCAGAAACTGTTTAACAGATCGTCGGAGCCGTTCACGGTGATTTTGTAGTCGCCTTTATGCTTTATGTTTTTCAATCCGAAATGGGTGCTGTGGAAATCGTTGTAAATAAGACCTGCCGTGGTTCCGCCCCAGAATTGTTTTTGCTTTGGGCTTTCTGTATTTTGTGCCGCTTTTGGCGTGTTTTCGGGGGCGTTCTTGTTGACGGGTTCTAGGCTTGTGTCTTTTGCAGCCTCAATGACGGATTGTTTTGCTTCGGGTTTTGGTTGAAGCGAGTCCGCAACTATCGCTTTTGTTGTGTCATTTAAGTTGGATACAAGCGTATCGGCATTGTTGACGATTTCTTGAGGGCTCGTCAATGTGTCTTTAGGGGTTTGTGTTTCTGACGCTGTGGCACTTTGTGCGGACAGCAGGCAAGGTGACAGCAATAGGAGTGCTGCTGCGAATGAGGCAATCTTGTTCAAAATGACCAACCTGTTGATGTTATGACGGGATTGAATGTAAGATAAATCTAATAAAAACTAAAGTTTGTATTCAATGGCATAACAAGCAAACGAAGTAATTTACAGATTACTTCTCGTCATTTATTGTGGATTTTGTTGGGTTGGCTGGTTTGAAATTTATTCGGAAGCCTATTTTTTTTGTTGATTCTGCGTTTTTCCGACAAGATTTGGCGTTTTGAACATGTTCGAGAATGCAGCGATGGTCTCGCCGGCCTTCTTGATAGTCTTGATGGTATTTGCCGTGCTATCGAACTGGGTCTTGATGGCTTCCTGGACGCTGTTGAACATTTGTGTAAAGCAGAACAGGTCGTCCTTGGATTCGTTAAACTCTTTGTAAATGTTGCGGAGTGCAACGAGGTTTGCGGTCTCGCGTTCCATGGATGTCTTGATTTCTTCGGCCAAAACGGCGCTATCGGCTTTCTTTTGGTCGATGATTTCAGGGGCGTTCTCCATCAAAATATATGTCGGGAGGGATCCGAATTCTTCGAACTTGACGGGCGCATTGTTATTTGTCTGGTTGACAGAACTGCGGAGTCCTCTTGTGCGGACTTGCGGATCGATGGATATGGTACAGTTGGATGTGCCGTGGTAATTGCAGAGTACGCGCTTTTCGATTTGACGGAGTTCGTTATACGGGTTAAAGTCTAAGTCCGTTTCGATGTACTTGAGCGGTACGTAAATCGGCACGGTTTCGCCTGCGACGGTAATGCGGTAAGAAAGGCACTTTTCGCCGTTGAACGGTTTGGTTTCGTACAAATTGTTTGAGCTGTTGACAAGGTGGTCGACGCGCATGAGCAAGTCGTCGGCATCGTAAGGCTTTTCCAAAAGACTCGGCGAATTCTTGTAGAGCTGCGTCATGAGAATCTTGCGGTAGCTTTCGGAGATGGCCGTGTTTGATGCGCTGCGACCCCAGATGGATGTTCCAAGGAAGAATGTGTCGATGAGCTTGGTTTCGGTTCGCCCGTTGAGGAAGGCGATTGCCTTGATCATATTGGAGAGCGCAAGCCACTTGCGGATAGGGACATAGACGCAGTTGTTCGTGCAGGTTTCTGCGACCTTGCCGATAACGGCTAGTGTATCTGGGGAGAGTGTGATCTTGCTGATTCCCGCCAACCATTTGGTCTGTTCTTCGGCGCTGATGGCGAGTTCTGGCGGAACGGTGACTTCGCTATTGCCGTCGTGAATTTGGATGAGCTTGCAAAGGGCGTCAGAAGAAATATTGTCGGGGAGCATGATGGTAAGCGTAATCTGGTCGCTTACTTCGGATCTGCTGAGAATGGATTCTGGTTTTTGATCGCCCAGGATGATGATGGAACACTTTTCGTGGTCATGGATGACGATTTGAAGGTTGTTCTTGATTTCTTCGTCATTCGGTGAAAAGTTGTCAAAAATAATGATGTTGAAATCGTTGATGTTTTCAGGGAGCTGTTTTTGCTTTTTGCCGAGCCTTAAGATTTTGGGATTCTTGAATGCGCTCGAAATTCTGCGGGTGAAGAGGGAACTGCCGCAACCGGGACGCCCGTACATATAGAAAGGCTCTTGGATAAGGGCCGTGAGGAACGCCAACTGTACGTAGTATTCTCGTTCGGGGATGTTTTGAGTGATTATCTGAAGGATTTCGGAAAATCTTTGACGCAGATTCATTTTTTTTCTCCCTGTTTCTTGCTCTAAAAAATACAATAAAAAAGAGAAAAGTTGTCTATTCTTTTCAAGAATGGATTGCTCTGTCGATTATTTTTAGAGTTTTTCCCGAAACTGTGATTTTTTGCACGGTGGTGTGGAGCATTGGATTGGCCAAAAGCGATTGCGGGAGCCTGCATGCGTCCTTTTGCGAAACCACAACGTGTTTGCTTTGCGAGAGTTCTCTCTGTACGGCGTGGAGAAAGTGCTTGTCGTGATCGGGACGGATAATCGTTTTTTCGATGTTTATGCCGAAGGTGCGGAGGTCTTCGATAAAGCGCTCGGGTGAACCGAGCCCGCAGACGGCTGTTGCAGTAAGGGACTCTTCGGGAGTATAGTTTGTTAGAGACTCGATGAAAAAACGGATGTCGGGAAAGGTGCCGTTTTTGCCGTAACAGTCGATGTGGATGATTTGGCTGTTGCGGTGATCTTGTTCCAAGCTGCGGCATTTGCCTGCGGGAACAAGGTCTGCGATGGAGCGGGGCGAGTTTTGCCAGTCGAGGCAGATGTAGCGTGCGCCTGTGAAACGAGTGTCTTCGAATCCGTCATCACAGAGGATGGTGTCGAACTTGTCTGCAATGCTTTTTGCGGTGGCATAGCGGTTCTTGGTCGCGATGACGGTCACGCCAAGCGGTTGCAGTTCCTGTTGTAGCAAGATGAATTCGTCCCATGCTTTGCTGTGGCAGAGTACTGCAACTTTTTTACCTTGTTCGAGAATGCGCTTTGCAAGCCAAATGGTGAAAGGCGTTTTGCCGGCGCCACCTGCTAAATAGCTCCCGACGATGATGACTGGAGTGCGGAGTGCTGGCTGTGGCCGCAAGAACAACTGGTGGTGCCGCTTGTACGCAATTCTGTAGAATGCGGCTGCAATAATGAGAAGCGGAAGATGAAACGTCATGGTAATTCGGAGTTCGGTTTTTTGAATTCCGAATTAACCGAGGCAGTTGCGTTTTTGTTGCAAGTATAGGTCTGCGAGGACGAGGGCGGCCATGCTTTCGACAATCACGGGAGCGCGGACGGCGACGCAAGGATCGTGCCTGCCTCTAGCGGCAAGATCGCCATTCTCGTGACCGCGACCGGCGGTCTTCTGTAACTGGGATATTGTCGCGGTCGGCTTGAACGCCATGCGGCAGTAAATCGGTTCGCCGTTCGAGATGCCGCCGAGGCTACCGCCAGCATTGTTCGTGCGGGTATGGTAGGTGTCGCCGTCGCAGTAGATTTCGTCGTTGTGTTCGCTGCCGTGCATGCGTGCGGCGGCAAAACCGCTGCCGATTTCGAATCCCTTGCATGCCGGGATGGAGAGCATGGCCTGTGCAAGCAAAGCGTCGAGCCTGTCGAAAACTGGTTCGCCGAGCGCTACAGGCGGATTTTTGACGAGCAACGCGACTGTCCCGCCGATGCTGTCGCCGTTGGACTTCGCCTCCAGGATGGCGCCCTCCATTTTGGAGCTGGCGTCCTTGTCCGGACAGCGGACGGGGGAGGCTTCAATTTGGTCGAGTGTGAGTTTGCTCACATCTAGGGCTGGGCAATCGACTTCGCCGACGGAGGCGACCCACGAGAGAAATTCCGTTCTGGCGACCGTTTTCAGGAACGCCTTGGCGACTGCACCTGCGGCTACGCGGCCGATGGTTTCGCGGGCGGAGCTTCTGCCGCCGCCACGATAGTCGCGGAACCCGTACTTGAGGTCGTAGCAGAGGTCGGCGTGCCCCGGTCTGTACCATTTGGCGATTTCTGCATAGTCGTTGCTGTGCTGGTCTTCGTTAAAGACGACGAACGAGATTGGCGTACCGGTGGTTTTGCCTTCGAAAACGCCAGAAAGGATCTTGACCTGGTCCTTTTCGTTGCGGGGGGTCGTCAGTTTGCCTTGTCCCGGGCGCCTGCGGTTCAGTTCTGCCTGAATCATCTCTTCGGTGAGCGGAAGACCGGCGGGGCATCCATCGAGGACGGCTCCGACTGCCGGACCATGGGATTCGCCCCATGTCGTAACTGAAAAAA
>JAEEGK010005995.1_pt1 | contig 29298 bp, 23 predicted proteins | sample 8958771 | NCBI WGS metagenome assembly JAEEGK01 (sample SAMN16246547, study PRJNA631951) | gut metagenome | biome: gut microbiome; feature: rumen; material: SC-attached | host: Bos | place: Iran: Karaj | collected 2018-10 | reverse complement strand
AGTCCGTTATCCATGATATTTGTTCCGGCAATTCTCTCAATTGGTATCTGAACGTCTCAATGCTGTTTCAGCAGGCTATCCAGTTGCCGGGCATAGTCAAGGTTGGAGTCGATGGATTCCTTGTCCGGGTGAGGCTTCATAAATTCGGAATAATCGGGTTCCGGAACATCATCTTCGGCAACATCTGCGCGGGCGTCGGTAAACGCGAGCACTTCTTTCTCGGATATGCCAATCAGTTTCATATTCTTGCGGTTCATACGCCGCAGATTGTCTGAACAGTAGGCGAGCCATGCCTTGAACGAGTTGGGCATTTGCAACTGTTTCCTCGAAGGTTCATCCCGCAGCAGTTTCTCAGTAAAGTTCTTGCCGGGATAATCCGAAAAGTTGTTGAAAATCCGGGCCTGATGTTCAGTGTATCCAACAGCATCATTATTGATCTTTTCCTCGATCCAATTCATCAGTGAGAAGCAGGCTCCGACGTTGTCCACGAATTGGAAATTCCCCATATTCTTCCACGTGTCTATATTGCTGCTGAAGATGGTTTCCGCTGTTTTGTCGTGGCGTATGATAGGAGCTTGGAACACCTCGTTGACAGCATCTTCAAAAGGTTCTTCGCCCAGCCTTTCAACCTCTTCTATCGGCATCCGCAGCAGCCATACGGCAACGCTGTCCAGCCGGTCCCACACTGCCGCCGATTCATCAATGCTGCGGGCAAACGATTCGATGCTGCTCATAACCATCAAAGCTGTGAGCTTGCGCTCTTTTTTCTGATTGTTCCGTTCAACCAGTTTGCCCGTGCCGAAAGTCAAAATAATAGAAACGGTAGTGGCAAGGATAGCGACCACAAAATCCTTCCACCAGTTCCTGTCAAAGAATTTGTTTGACATAGTTATATCTGAATTTACCGCTAAAGAACGATTTATCGAATGCTCAAAAATAGCATATTTTGGTGAGCTTAGAAATTATTATTCTTCAGCCACTTTTCTACTTTGGCCCTGCCACAGCCAGCTCTTACCCGTTATATGAAGCGGGTTATGAAAACAACGCCCAGCGAATTCCGCCGGGCGTTGTAGGGTTTAATCAGGCTTATCGTCTATTTCAGCCCGTCTACCCAGGCCTTGATGTCGGCTTTTTTCGCGCCGTTCAGGGTCTTGCCCTCTTTCCAGTTGATTTTGGGATACTGAGCCTTGAAGTCCTGGTTGGTCTTGTCTATGGTGCTGCCGCCTGAAGTGGCAAAGAAAATCACGGTCTTGCCCTCGAAACCGTAGGTCTCGATAAAGGTGTTGATGATTGTGGGGGCCGTGTACCACCATACGGGGAAACCTATGTATATGACATCGAAACTGTCGGCATCCTTTAGGTCTTTAACAATGGCGGGGCGGGAAGTCTTGTCTGCCATTTCCATGCTGCTGCGGGATTCTTTGTCGCGCCAGTCGAGATCCTTGGCGGTGTATTTTTCCTCCGGCTTGATTTCGTAGAGGGTGGCGCCCGTCACAAAAGCGAGGTCCTTTGCTACGGCCTCGGTGGTTCCCGTGGCGGAAAAATAGGCTACGAGGGTTTTCATTTCATTGTGTTTTTTGGTTTGTCCGCAGGCTGTCAGCGCCAGGGCGACCATTATACCTGCCAATAGAAATCTTCTCATATTACCTTTTTTGCGGATATTAGTTCTTGTTTTTCGCCTACAAAGCTATTTCTTCAGCATTGGCAGCAATACCAAAAAGAAAATCGCCAGCATAAAATTGCCTATCGCAAGAAGAATCATTGGAGCCTTCTTGCGCTTCTCACTTTTTATGTCCACAAAATACCACACCCAGCCTATGATTAGAAGTAGCCACATAACTACTAACCAAATGATACTGAATACTTTCATGGTTGTTAAATTGATATATATTCGGTTGCTACCATCCGGGTATCTGGAAGCACACACCCATACTGACGCCCAAATTTGACACCATTCTGGTTTGATACACAGTCTTGACGGGATTAAGCGTTTTCAGCAGATATGCATTATAACCCAAAGATGCCAATATGCCGAAGCGAGGCGTGATTTGTAACTTGACTCCAGTACTTGGCGCTAAATATAGGTTTACTCCAGATTGATTACTATTTCCGATAGGAAAATACATTCCCGCCCTTATGTTCACGAATGGGGAGAAGCGCTTGTCCAAGAAGAAATAATGAGTGCTGAAGAAGAGCGGAATAGCCGGGAGCTGATAACTGTTGATATAGCTGTAACCCAAACCAAGTCCAACGCTGAATTGCTCATTGATAAACCGTTCGTGAAGATAATGGGCAGAGATGATGTCGCCCCCAAATTCTCCAAAACCTTTCCCCGCGGTGACATCAACCACATTCAGACATCCTTCAGCAGGGTCGAATGAGACATGGGCCTTCACTATATGTTGTGAAAACATAAAGGCCAACAGTATGACGAGCAGTCGTCTCATTCAAATATCGATTTGTCTGATTCTCAAATATAGCATTCTTCTGTTTGTTTCACAACAGGAAATTTGGCAATATTTTGAAATTATTGCCAAATTATATACATTTGTTCAAAACAATGATATGGAATACCACGTGCAAATAACGCCTTGGATGCGTGAGGTTAGCGAGGTTCTTTTCGAAGGGCTAGTTGGAGTGGACAATTGTATCCACGAGTTTGGGCGGAATCTTATAGTAGAGGTTCCGCGTTCGGAAGTTGATAAAGCCGTTGCGGTTCTTGGTAAACATTTTCCTGATGTCATTGATATTCGCAAGGCCTATCAGATGGTGGATGTTTTGCACGATTTTATTATGGTCAAGCCTATGATTTCTGAGTCGCCGCTGTTTATTGAAGAGGGGATAGTGGTCCCGAGTGCAGAGAAGGAGTTGGTGGATCTTATTGCCGATAAGGAGTATGCGAGTCTAACAGACACTCAAAAGAATAAGAGCATTCAAAGGGTCTGTGAGACATATAGGATCAATCACGCAAGGATTCAGCGTTATGCGGCAAGGAAAGGGAAGAAAGAAGAGTTGATGGCGGCGCTGGCAGGAACTGACGGGACAAGAATTGATGCTATTGCCAACATACAGCGGATACTGACGGGCGCCCCTGTGATGCGCGCTTGGCTATTTGGTTCGTATGCCAGGATGGAAGAACGACCGGACAGTGATATTGACCTGTTGGTGGATTTTGAAAAGAATATGAAACTTGGGTTGATGGAATTATCAAAACTTGTTATTCAGATGGAAAAGGCCGTGGGGCGCAAGGTTGATTTGGTGGAGACGGCTTCTCTAAAGCCATTCGCCAGGGAAAGTGTAGAAAAAGATAAAGTGTTGATTTATGAGAGAGCCCGCTAGAGACAAGGGAAGGTTGGAGAATATGCTGGAAGCGGCAAAATATGTGGTTCAATTCACCGAAGGAATAGATTACGACACCTTTGTGTCGGACAAGCTGCACTACTTTGCCATCCTGAAAAACGTGGAAATCATAGGAGAGGCGGCTTTTATGCTGACTCAGGAATTCAAATGCCGGCATCCGGAAATTCCTTGGGAGCAAATAATAGGGATGCGGCATGTTTTGGTACACGACTACTCAACTGTTATGCCCGAGATATTGTGGCATACAGCAACCGTAGAAATACCTGAATTGGTGCCGTTGTGGGCATCTCTTGTTGCAGACAGGTAAATTCCGAAAGGGATTACTCGCTGTAATTGTGGTCTATGACGATGACCACTTGAAGGTCGGGCACCAGAGACTGGATTTCTTCTGTGAGTTTGCAGCAGAGGGCGGCATCGTCGTGGCAAGAGATGTCGGGCACCACATCCACAGAGAGCATCCGGTCTTTCTCGGAATAGTAGAATCCGTGGACTTGGACCAGCTCTTTGTGGGCGGCCAGGGTTTTCATCACCTTTGACTGAAGCTCTGCCCGCTGGTTCTCCCCCGTGGCTACGGAATAGATCCCGACGGTCATAATGATGCCGTGTTTGGCGAACATAGCGTTGGTGATAGAGCGGGTCAGGCCGTGGATATCGTGTGCCGACAGAGTGTCGGGCACGCCAATGTGCAGCGAACCTATCATCACTTCGGGGCCATAGTTGTGGAGGATAATGTCATAAACGCCGCGGACGCCGTCGAAACCCATTATCTCCTGCCGGATTTCCTTTACCAGCTCGGGCGACACCTTGGCCCCAAGCAATTCGTTTACCGGCGAGGCAAGCATCTCAATGCCGGCTTTTATGATAAGTATGGAAATAAGCGCTCCCAGATAACCGTCCAGAGAGATGCCCCATATCAGCATAACGGCTGCAGAAACCAGAGTGGCAGCCGTGATGATGGCGTCAAACAGAGCGTCCGAACCGGAAGCAATCAGGGCGTCGCTGCGCAGCTGTTTGCCCTTCTTTTTCACAAACCATCCAAGAATCAGCTTGACGACGATGGCCACGACAATTACAATCAGCGTTGCCGTGGTGTAGGTGGGCTCCGTCGGGTTGAAAATCTTCTTGACGCTTTCTATGAGCGAGGTGATGCCGGCCGACAGCACAATGACGGCGATAATTATGGCGCTGAAATACTCAATGCGGCCGAATCCGAAAGGATGTTTTCGGTCGGCCGGCCGCTGCGACAGCTTTGTGCCGACAATGGTGATGACGCTGGAGAGAGCGTCGCTCAGGTTGTTGACGGCGTCCATTACAATGGCCACACTGCTGGCAATTATGCCCACCACGGCCTTGAATGCCGCCAGCAGCACATTGGCAACAATCCCGATGATGCTGGTGCGTATGATTTGAGAATTGCGGTCCATTCAGTTACTATTCGGTAAAAGAATAGCCGAACCCGGCGCGGGTGGCGAGGCTGTCTGCATAAGGCCCCAGTTTCTTGCGGATGCGGGCGATGTTCACGTCCACGGTGTGGGCGGTTACAATCACGTCATCGGGCCAAACCTCCTTTAACAGCTGGTAGCGGGAGAACACTTTGCCGGGATTTTCAAGGAAGAGTTTAAGCAGTTCGTATTCGGTCTTGGTAAAAGGCACGACTTCGCCGTCTATCTTAACCTGCTTGCTGTCGGAGTCTAACTGTATTCCCTTGAATCTTATGCCGTTGCGGGCGGCGCCCATACGGGCCTCAACCACATTTATAATGTAGTCGCCGGTCTTTTCGCATTCGGATGCGATATCGTTGAATACCGTGCCGTTGTCATAGCCGTAGACGCGGTTGTCCAGATTGGTGATGTTCTGCTGCTTTATGGTGTTGCGGCAGGCGTTGATGCGCGCCTCGGTGTCCTCGGACAGCGACATGTCAAAATTGGCCTTGTGGCCCGAAAGCAGGTCGTTCATATGCTCCAGGGCTTCGTCCACAAGGGCAAACATCTGCTGCATTCCCTCTTCCTGACTCTGGATAAAGGTTATCTTGTTTTCCCGCTTGCGTCGCAGTATCCTGGCAAGGTTGAAGCAGCTGTCGCCAATGGATTCCAGTTCGCCTATCTGGCGAATCATACGCCTGATTTTGTCTTTGGTGTCGTCTGACAGGTGTGCATCGCCCACCTGGCCCAGATAGCGGCCAATCTCATTCTCCATTTTGTCGCTGGCGTCCTCTGCCTTCTTGATCCTTTCGAAGAGCTTTTCAAACGGCTGCTCTTCCTGGATGCGGTATAGTTCTTTCACCATACCGAACATTTTGCGCATATCGGCACCGAACACCTCAATCTCTTTCTGAGCCTGCAGCACAGAGATTTCCGGGGTCTTCATAAGACCGCCGCGGATATATTGCAGGCGGAACTCCTCTTCCTCTTCAGATTTTTTGGGCTTGATGAGAAGGCACACAAGTTTCTCTATCTGAGGTATAAACCAAATCAATATGGCCGTATTGATCACGTTGAAACAAGTGTGGAAGGTGGCCAGTGCAAAGGAAAGCTGCGTGGAACTCTGCTCCGGCGCGGTAGGGTCCAGCCCCACAATGCCGCACACCATTCTCACGAACGGGAAGAAGAGGATCAGCACCCAAATCACGCCAAACACGTTGAACACCAGGTGGGCCATAGCGGTGCGGCGGGCCTGGGTGTTGGCGCTTAAAGCGGCCAGGTTGGCGGTGAGGGTGGTACCGATGTTCTCGCCCATAACCAGCGCGATACCCTGATAGATAGAAATGGCTCCAGTGGCGCAAAGCACCATAGTGATAGCCATCAGCGCCGCGGAACTCTGCACCAGCGCCGTCAAAACAGTACCTATCAGCAGGAAAAGCAGAATGGTGCCGTAATTCGTCTTGAAGCTTGCAAAGAATTCCACCACTGCGGGTTTGTTTGCCAGATCCATCTCTATTCCAGCCTGCTTAAGCATTCCCAGCGCGAAAAGCAAGAACGAGAGGCCGAACAGGAAATCACCGATATAGCGGTGCTTCCCAAGCTGTATCAAGATGATGCCTATCAGGAATGCCGGCCACACCAGGGTGGTGATGTTGAAAGAGAAGCCGGCCGACATAATCCAGGCGCTCATAGTGGTGCCGATGTTGGCGCCCATAATCACCGAGATGGCCTGGGAGAGGGTCAGCAGGGCGGCATTTACAAATGACACCGTCATAACCGTGGTGGCGGCAGAAGATTGCACGGCAACCGTCACCAGCGCGCCGGTGGCAACGCCGGAAAACCGGTTGGTGGTCATAGCTCCCAGCATATGGCGAAGTCCGGGACCCGCCATTTTCTGGAGGGCCTCGCTCATCACCTTCATTCCGTATATCAGCAGGGCAATCGAGCCCAGAAGTTTCAGTACTATAAGCATAATTAATTCAATTCGGTTGCGAATTTACATTAAAATGACAGCTTAAAAAAGGCTGCAGGGCAATTGTAACAAAATTTTAACGCTGGCTTTATTATTGCAGCAGACAGGCCGCGATGAATTTACGCAGACTCATACTTGTTGCATCCTTGCTGCTGCTCTCTGGCGTGTTGCCGGCTGTTGCACAGAAGATTGTGCTGTCTGGATATGTCCGTGAGGCGGGCAGCGGAGAGCCGCTGAACGGCGCCGTGGTGTTCACTGCGGATATGAAAACAGGTGTGTCTGCCAATTCGGCAGGATTCTATTCGATAGAGGTCGCCGCCAAAGAGCAGGTTATCAAGTGCTCCTATGCCGGATATACCACCGCAGAATTTACAATCACCCCAAAAGGGAAGAATCTTAAGCACGATTTCCTTCTGGAAGAGGACAGGGAGATGCTGGAGGCGGCCAAGGTGTTCTCCAAGAGCAAGCGCGAGCAGCTGACCCTGCCTCAGCTGGGTAAGGAGACGGTCACCGCAGACATCATCAAGAAAGTCCCGGCGCTTATGGGCGAGGCCGACGTTATAAGGGTCATACAGATGCTGCCGGGCGTGCAGACGCCCAGCGAAGGATCCACCGGCTTCAGCGTCCGCGGAGGCGGCATAGACCAGAACCTGGTGCTGATGGATGGCGCGCCGCTATACAATTCGGGCCACTTTCTGGGATTTCTGTCTATGTTCAACGGCGACGCCGTGAAAAATGCGCAGCTCTATAAGGGCGACTTTCCCGCATCGTTTGGCGGCCGGCTTTCGTCGGTGCTGGACGTAAGCACCCGCGACGGCAACAAAAACAAGTTCGAAGGCAATGTCTCCATAGGCCTGATAACCTCCCGCGCCGCTGTGGAAGGCCCTATCGTAAAAGACAAACTCTCTTTTATGCTGGCCGCCCGCCGCACCTATATGGATGTTTTCTTCCCGATTTTCGGCAAGAACATACCCAAGAATACCCAGATGTATTTCTACGACATCAACGGCAAGCTCAGCTGGGTGGCAAGTCCCAGGGACAGGGTCTATCTGAGCGTGTTCAGCGGACGCGACGTGTTCGGGATGTCTATGGAAGACTTTGACCTGGACAAGATGAAGTTTGCCTTTGCCAACAACACCCAGACGCTGCGCTGGAGCCACGAATTCTCGCCCAAACTCTTTTTCAGCGCCACTGCCTATAATTCCCGCTACAAAGGCGGCGTGGACGGTGCTATGAGCGTAGCAGCCTGGACCTATACTTCTGCCCTGATGGAGACCGGCCTGAAAACTGGCCTGACCTGGTATATCAATTCGTCCAACACTCTCCAGGCCGGCATAGATGCGGCATATCACAGGATGGACCCCTGCGACGTGGCCCCCGAAGGGGAGGAATCGATAGTGCAGGACGTGCATCTGCAGCGCACATATGCCGTTGCGCCTGCCGTGTATGTTCAGAACGAACAGAAAATAGGGCCTCTGACGATGCGCTATGGCCTCAGGGCCGGCACCTTCACCACCCTTGGCGAGGCCGACCAGAAATATTACGATCCCGAAACTCACGAGCTGGCCGAAACGGTCCATTTTGAAAAGGGCGAAGCCATCAAGACCTTTTTTGGCCTGGAGCCGCGCTTCTCGGCATCGTTCTCCATCAACCCCGACCTGAGCCTGAAGGCGGCCTATTCCCGCTCTTATCAATATATCCAGCAGGTGCCCATCAGCATCTCCGGCAGTCCCATAGACGCCTGGTTCATGTCCTCGCCCAACATACTGCCGCAGATTTCAGACCAGTTCTCTGCGGGCCTCAATGCTTTATTTGTAAATCAGGCGCTGGAATTCTCTGCCGAAGTGTTCTATAAGAACAACGCCAACACTATGGACTTCAAAGAGAATCCGGGGCTGGTGTTCGACGATGCCGAACGCGAGGGCCTGCTGCGCTTTGGCTCTTCCTATGCCTATGGTGCAGAGGTGATGCTGCGCTACGACTTTAACCGGCTGAGCGGCTGGCTGGGGTACACCTTCTCCCGAGCCATCTACGACATTCCGGAGCTGAACGGCGGCAAGCCCTATCGCTCCCCGCTGAATCACGAGCATTCGGTGAACTTTGTCCTGTCGTACGATATCACCCGGCAGATGTCGCTTTCCGCCGACTGGGTGTTCTACAGCGGGGCGCCGACAACCTTCCCCGTGGGCCGTTTTTCATACGGCGGGACCTACGCATCGCTGTACTCGTCGCGCAACGAGGACTCTATGCCGCCATATCACCGTATGGATCTGGCGTTTACCTATAAGGACCGCCGCCGTGCCGCCGGCCGTCCGGGCGGCTGCGAGTGGAATCTCTCGCTATACAATGCTTATTCGCGCCACAACGCCTGGTCGCTGGCCTTCCTCTACAACCGCATGGAAGAGAAGCCGCAGGCGCTTAAAGTATATCTGTTCACAATAATCCCGTCTCTGTCGTTCAATGTATATTTTTAAAAATAAACTCTTTGCAATCTTGCTGATTGCGCTTCTGGCGGCTTCCTGCACAGAGGTGGTGGATATCCACACCAGAGGGATGGACCGCCATTATCTGGTGGTGGAGGGGATGCTTACCGACCGGACTGATCTGCCGCAGAAGGTGCAGCTGACCGGTTCTGTGGATTATTTTGAACCGGAGACGCCGCCGGCAGTGTCGGGAGCCCGGGTGGCCGTGAGCGATGGAGAAAGCACAGTTGAATATACCGAGACGCCGTCGGGAAGCGGCTGCTACATTGGCCCGGAAGGCTTCTGCGGCACCCCCGGCGGGACATATACCCTAACCATAGATGTGGAGATAGACGGTGAGCAGCGTCATTATGAGGCCTCTTCTACAATGGAAGAGCCCGGATTTGCCGATGCCGAGGTGGACTATATGTATGCCGGCAAACCGGAAATGCATATTGACAGCCTCTGGACCGTTGCCCTGTGGGGCAGGGACTTGCCGCAGACAAGTTATTATTACATAAACTCCAGATTGAACGACGCAGTGTTCCCTATGCAGCTCTCGCTGTCAATAGACGACAAATACTTCGCCGGCCAGAAGGTGACCTGCTTTCCGGTAACGACCCTTGCCCAAACGGGCCTCAGGCAAAAGATGTACGGCGATTGCGCCAAGTATCTGGAGACGGGCGACGTCTTCACGCTTTATGTTTACACGATACCCAAGGATTACTACGATTTCTATATGGGATTTGTGTCAAGCAGTGTGGGCGCGGCTATCCCGCTGATACAGTCGCAGCCATCCAACTGTCCCACCAACATACGCGGCGACTATGCGGCAGGCTATTTCGTTGCCTGCTCCAGTACAAGTGCCAGCGTAGTGATAGACCAGCCGCTTCGGCCGTTCTACAAAAAGCTTCTGGGATTCTAAACCGCTATTTCAGGGCCTCCAGAAGCACCTTTTCCATAATCTTGTATCCTGCCAGGGTAGGGTGCACTCCGTCGTGGGAATTCTCTTTCGCGATGCCGCCCCGGCCGTCGTTGAGGGCGCTCCAATAGTCGACATACTTGACGTTTTTCTCTGCCGCCATACGTTTTATCATCTCGTTAAGCGCCGCCACGGTGCTGGCCTGAGGGCCAAGCTGGGGCCGCCAGGGATATGCCGCAACCGGCAATACAGAGCAGACCAGGGGAATGATGCCGTTGGCCTGGGCGATTTCTACCATAGAGGCTATGTTGCCCACAATATTCTCCATTGAAATGTCGCCGATATTTTCTGCCAGGTCGTTGGTGCCTATCAGAATGGCGACATATTTGGGGTGGAGGTCCACCACGTCGGCACGGATGCGCGCCAGGTTCTCTATGGTAGTCTGGCCGCTGATGCCGCGTCCCACAAAATTGTTTTCGGTAAAGAAATCGGGGTCATCGCGCGGCCAGGCATCGGTGATGGAGTCGCCAAAGAGCACCGCCACCGGAGCCTCTTTCTGGGCGGCATTTGCCTCTGCATAACGCTGATATCTGCCAAAATCGGTGTCGGAGTGCCCGTTGGTGGCGAATACCCGGCCGCTTATGGTACGGCCCTCGCGTATAAACTTCACCTGGAGGTCGCGGATTGCCTCGTAGCCTTTGGCGTTGAGGTGCAGATGGTCGCTCTCTGTGAATGTTTCAAAGTTTGAGTCGCTGAACGGGGGTAGCGTGAACAGGTCCAGGAACGGCACGCCCGCCGCCTGGCAGCAGAGCATCTGCTTGTCTACAAACACATTCATACCGCCTTCGGGGCCCTGATAATTGATGTTCGAGCCGCTCCCGGGCGCAGAAAAGCACTTGGTGGAGGTCATAAACAGGATGCGTGCCTTGGGCGCTTTTTCGCGGATGCGCTTTAGGCAATAGTTGATGCCGCCGCACTGGGTCTGGAGCTTTGAGGCGTCAAATCCGTCATATTCAGTATAGTCCCACGGGTCTCCGGAGAGGGTGTTGGCCTGATTGAAATCGTTGGTCGATGCCCAGAGGATGTAGGTGTCATATACCGGGGTCTCAGGCGCGCAGGCCTGGTCTATCTGCCACTGGATGTGCTTGCCTTCTTGCTGGGTCTTGTTAGAGAAACCGGCCCCGCCGACACCATATTTGGTGATTTCTGCATTCAACTGCTCTGCCCAGTAGTCGGTGGCGACGTTGGATGCGGGAATCACGCTGAACGAGCCGCCGAAAAGGGCGATGGTCTGTGTGTGCTGTCTGCCGGGGTTGGTAACGCCGCAACCTGCAAGCAGCGCAGTTGCGGCAAAAAGAACAAGAAGATACTTTTTCATACTAAAGGTTTTCCCAAAGATACTAAGAATAACTTATCTTTGCTATCGATTATGAGCGAAACTCTTCCCGCAAAAGGCCAGGCCGTCGTGGTCAAGCACACCGGAAGCCACTATCTTCTCTCCAGGCTGCCGGAGTGGAACCTGTTTCCCGCCGTGCTTCGCGGCAAGGTCCGCCTGAAAGGCTCCACCGCCACAAATCCCGTGGCTGTGGGCGATGTGGTGGACTATGCCTATGAAGAGGAGATGAGCGTGATAGAGGCGGTGCATCCCCGCAAGAACTATATTATCCGCCGCAGCGCCAACCTGTCGCGCGAGGCGCACATCATCGCCGCCAATCTGGACCACGCCTACCTGATTGTGACAATGGCCTATCCCGAGACCAAGCTGGCCTTTGTGGACCGTTTTCTGGTGACGTGCGAGGCCTACGGCGTGCCGGTGACCATCGTCATAAACAAGCGCGACCTCTATGACTCTGAGCTGGAAGAGCTTTCCGCCGCCTTCCGCGACATTTACGAGGCTGCCGGCTACGAAATCCTGGAAGTGTCGGCCATCACCGGCGAGGGCGTCGATGCCCTGCGCGGGCGCCTCAAGGGCAAGGTAAGTCTGTTCAGCGGCACCTCCGGCGTGGGCAAATCTTCGCTGATAAAGGCTATGGACCCCTCTCTGGACTATATCCGCACAGCAGAGATTTCCCAGGCCCATCTGCAGGGGCGCCACACCACCACTTTCTATGAGATGTATCCGCTGGCCACGGGCGGCTTCATAATAGACTCGCCCGGCATCCGCGGCTTCGGCCTTGTCGATTTCAAGAAAGAGGAGCTCAGCACCTATTTCCCGGAGATGCTTAAGGTGATGGACGATTGCCGGTTCAAGCCCTGCACCCACACCCACGAGCCCGGCTGCGCCGTGAAGGCGGCAGTGGACGAAGGCGCAATCTCCCCCGACCGGTATTACTCATATCTGGGAATGCTGGAAGAGGAGAACAAGTACCGCTAGATATGATACTCAATCTCGTTTTCCCTAAGGAAGTCGAGCAACTGGGGTTCGGGCCAAACCAGGTATTTCTTGGAGAAGAATTCGCATTCAAGGCGGTTCTGGTCGTCAAAGAGCTTGACGTAGAGACGGGCCTTGCCGCGGCACTTCTTGCAGACTTTTGCAAATTTCTCCTGAAATTCTGGACTTAGTTTGCTGGTGGGAATCTTTACGTGGAATTCCTTTACACGCTCTTCTTTGGTGTTGGCCAGCAAGGACATATCGGCCACGCGCAGCGAATAGACCAGGGTCCTCTCGCCGTCGCCGCCGCTGGGGCGGTCGTAGCGCTGCTCTGTGACACACTTGATGAGCAGTGGCGTGTTCACCACGGTATACTGCATAAACTTCTCGTAGTCCTTTGCAAACAGGGAGAACTCAAACGAGCCGGTGTAGTCCTCTATCGCAAATCTGCAGAAAGGCTTGTTGTTGCGGGTCGTTTTCTGCTCTACCGAGGTCACGATGCCGGCTATGGTGTATTGCTTGTTCAGCACGGATTTGTCCAGCTTCAGCTTGCCGTCGCGCACCAGCTGTTCCTGCTCCGACATTACGTTTTTGACCTCCTGGAGATGGCTCACGGTGCAATTTGCAAAGAACTGGCACTCGAACCGGTATACGTCCAGCGGATGGGCGCTGAGGTACATACCCACCACATCTTTCTCTTTCTTCAGGACCTCCATCCGGTTTTCCTCTGCCACGGCCGGGAACTCCGGGCGCACCGGCTTGAGCTCCGCCATCTCGCCAAATAGGGAGAAAGCACTGTTTATGGCACTGTTGTGATATTTGGAGGCGTAACTTATCACCGAGTCGATAAACGGCTCGCCCTTGGCCGTAATGGCAAAGAACTGGCCGCGGGTGGCCTCCTGGAAACTGTCAAACGCACCGGCGCACACCAGGCTCTCCAGCACCTTCCGGTTCAGGATGGTGTTGGGCACCCGCTCCACAAAGTCAAAGAAATCTGTGAACGGGCCGTCCTTCTCGCGGATCTTGATAATCTCGTTTATGACATTGGGACCGACGCCCTTTATGCCGCCCATACCAAAGCGGATGGCGCCTGCCTTGTTCACGGTGAACTCGGTGGAACTCTCGTTGATGTCGGGTCCCAGCACCTTTATCTTGGACTTGCGGCAATCTTCCATAAGCTTGGCAATCTCGTCCATATTGTTCAGATTGCAGCTCATATTTGCCGCCAGGAACTCGGCGGGGTAGTGTGCCTTCAGATATCCGGTCTGGTAGGCGACCCAGGCATAGCAGGTGGCGTGGGACTTGTTGAAGGCGTAGGAGGCGAATTTCTCCCAGTTCTTCCAGATCTTGTCCAGCATCTTCTCCGGATGGCCGTTGGCGATGCCGCCCTCCATAAACTTGCTCTTGAGGCCCATCAGCGTGTCTATCTGCTTCTTGCCCATCGCCTTGCGCAGGGTGTCGGCCTGACCCTTGGTGAAGCCGGCCAGCTTCTGGCTCAGAAGCATCACCTGCTCCTGATATACTGTGATGCCGTAGGTGTCCTTGAGGTATTCCTCCATCTCCGGCAGGTCATACTCTATGGGCTTGAGCCCCAGTTTGCGGTCCACAAAGTCGGGAATGTAGTCCATAGGGCCGGGACGGTACAGGGCGTTCATCGCAATCAGGTCTTCGAAACGCTCCGGGTGGAGTTTCTGGAGCCAGGTGCGCATACCGTCGCTTTCGAACTGGAACACGGCGGTGGTGTCGCCGCGGCCGTAAAGCTCCAGGGTGGCCTTGTCGTTTATCGGAATCTTTTCGATGTCTATCTCCTTGCCGTGGCCCGCCTTTATCAGGTCCAGGGTCTTGTGTATGATGGAGAGGGTGTTGAGCCCCAGAAAGTCCATCTTGAGCATACCCACATCCTCTATGTAGTGGCCGTCGTACTGCGAGGTCACCAGATCCTTGCCGTTCTTGTCTTTGGAGAGACACACGGGTATGAAATCGCCTATGTCGCCGGGACCTATGATGGTGGCGCAGGCGTGCTGGCCGACTTGCTGTATGCAGCCTTCCAGCTTCTGGGCGTAATAGAGCACCTCTTTGACCTGCTCGGAGCCGTTTTCAAGCTCGTTTTTGAACTCCGGCACCAGACGGTAGCAGTTGGCCAGGGTAATCTTGACATCTTTCTCTTCTTTGCCCACCTGGAACTTCTTGCCGTCCTCTTCCACCACTTTGAAGCCGGGCTTGAGCTCGTCCAGCTTGGGGTTGAAAGGATATTTCTGCTCTACCTTCTCGCTCAGGCGGTCCGGCACCATCTTGCTCAGGCGGTTGGATTCGTCTATGCTGAGCTGGCTGATGCGGGCGACATTCTTTATGGCGCCCTTGGCGGCCATTGTGCCAAAGGTGATTACGCGCGAAACGTGGGTCACGCCGTAGGTCTTTTCTACATATTCGTGGGCGTAGTCCAGGTTCTCAAAGTCGACGTCGATATCGGGCATCGAGATTCGGTCTGGATTCAGGAAACGCTCGAACAGCAGCTGATATTTGATGGGGTCCAGGTTGGTGATGCCCAGGCAGTAGGCCACAACGCTGCCGGCGGCCGAACCACGTCCGGGTCCCACCAGGTCGCCTACGGCACGGCAGGCGGCGATATAGTCCTGGACAATAAGGAAATAGTCCGGGAAGCCCATCCTGGCTATGGTCTTTAGCTCAAAGTCTATGCGCGACGCCTGCTCTTCCGTGAGGGTGTCTCCATAGCGCCTGCGGGCTCCCAGATATGTCAGATGGCACAGATAGGCCACCGACTGGCAGAACTCGTCGCCGCGGTATTCGCGGGAAATCTCCTTGCCCTCCTTGTCTTTCTTAATCTCCCATTTACCCTCTTCAATGACATCCTTGTACTTTTCCAGCTGGTTTACGATGTCGGCCAGGAAGTCGGGGTCAATGTGGAATTTGGGCAGGATATGGCCGCGGTCAATCTTGTACTGCTCTATCTTGCCGGCGATTTCCAGCGTGGTGGCAAGGGCCTCCGGATGCTCGGGGAAAAGCGCCGCCATCTCCTCTTCGCTCTTGATGTATTCCTGCTGGGTGTAGTGCAGACGCTTGGTGTCGGAAACGTTGGCGTTGGTGGTCAGGCATATCAGGCGGTCGTGCACCGGACCGTCCTCCTTCAGAATAAAGTGGGCGTCGTTGGTGGCGACGGTTTTCACGCCGTGCTTTGCCGCCAGCTCAAATATTTTTTCGTTTACCTTGCTCTGCTCTTCATAGACCCGGATAATCTCGCGGTAGACGTCGGGGTCAAGGCCTGTGAGCTCCGTCTTGTGGAGCATCACCTCCAGGTAATAATCCTCGCCAAAGACGCGCTTGTGCCATTCGATGGCCTCTTCTGCCGCCTTGATGTCATCTGCCATAATGTCCTTGGGGACCTCTCCGGCAAGGCAGGCAGAGCAGCAGATCAGGTTCTCGTGGTATTTCTCAATTATCTCGTGGGTCACGCGTGGCTTGTAGTATTTGCCCTCGATGTGACCTATGGAGACAATCTTCATAAGGTTCTGGTACCCCTCGTAGTTCTTTGCCAGCAGTATCAGGTGGTAGTAGTTCTTGTGCTCGGGGTCCTTGAGCCGGTGGTCGTAGTGGCGGGTTACATACACCTCGCAGCCCACGATGGGCTTTACTATGGGCTGCTTTTTCTCGTCCAGGTTGGACTTGTCGTAGGCCCATTTGAAAAACTCCTTCACGCCGTACATATTGCCGTGGTCGGTGATGGCAATGGCGGGCATACCCAGCTCCCTGGCGCGCGCAAACAGCTTCTTGATGGAGCTCAGGCCGTCAAGTATCGAATACTGGGTGTGGACGTGAAGGTGTACGAACGCCATAAGCCTTTAGAAACTGATCAGTGATTTGCCGGTCATTTCTGCGGGCTGGGGGATGCCCATAAGGGTCAGCATAGTGGGGGCGATGTCGGCCAGGCGGCCGTCGGCAACGCTCTTGACATCGTCGTCCACTACCACGAACTGCACTTTATTGAGCGAGTGGGCCGTGTTGGGGCTGCCGTCAGGGTTCACCGCATTGTCGGCATTGCCGTGGTCGGCGGTGATAAGCACGCTGTAGCCGTGTGCGCGGGCTACCTCCACCACCTGTCCGGTGAGTTCGTCTATGGTCTTGACTGCCTTGCAGATGGCGTCGTAAACGCCGGTGTGGCCCACCATATCGCCGTTGGCAAAGTTCAGGATCACCATATCGTGCTTCTCGGTCTTGAGGTCGGCCATAAGGGCAGCGGCCACTTCAGGGGCGCTCATCTCGGGCTGCAGGTCGTATGTGGCAACCTTGGGCGAATTGATAAGTATGCGGTCCTCATTCTGGAAAGGAGCCTCGCGGCCTCCGTTGAAGAAGAAGGTCACGTGGGCGTATTTCTCGGTCTCGGCTATGCGCAGCTGGCTGCGGCCGGCGGCGGCGACGGTTTCGCCAAGGGTCTTCTGCACGTTTTCCTTGTCGAAGAGGATGTGCAGGCCGGTGAATTTGTCGTCGTAGGGAGTCAGGCAGCAGTAGTAGAGGGGAATGGTGTGCATCCCAGCCTCAGGCATATCCTGCTGGGTGAGGACGTTGGTGATTTCGCGGGCGCGGTCGTTGCGGAAGTTGAAGAAAATTACAGCGTCGCCCTCTTTGATGGTGGCCACGGGCTCTGAGTCGGCACCGACCACGCATATCGGCTTGATGAATTCGTCGGTGACGCCTTCGTCATAAGACTCCTGGATGGCGGCCACGGCGCTTTTTGCCTTTTTGCCGACACCTTTCACAATCAGGTCATAACCCTCCTTGACGCGTTCCCAGCGTTTGTCGCGGTCCATAGTGTAGTAGCGGCCAATCACGCTGGCCACCTTGCCGGTGGTCTGGGCCATCTTCTGCTCCAGCTCTTCCACGAAGCCCTTGCCGCTGCGCGGGTCGCAGTCGCGGCCGTCCATCAGGCAGTGTACAAACACCTTGTCCAGGCCTTCCTGCTTTGCGACAGCCAGGAATTCATAAAGATGATTCAGGGAGCTGTGCACGCCTCCGTGGCTGGTAAGGCCCATGAAGTGCAGCGCCTTGCCGCTCTTCTTTACATAGTCGTATGCGGCTGCTATCTCTTTGTTCTCGAGCAGCTTATGCTCGCGGCAGGCCATATTGATCTTGACCAGGTCCTGATATACGATGCGGCCGCCGCCGATGTTGAGGTGGCCGACCTCGCTGTTGCCCATCTGGCCGTCGGGCAGTCCGACGTCTTCGCCACAGGCGCTAAGGTGTGAAAAAGGATATTTGGCGCGCAGGGCGTCGATATGCGGCTGTCCCTGCGTATAGATTGCGTTGCTGTGGTCTTTTTTGCCTTCGCCCCAGCCGTCCAAAATCATTAGAAGAACTTTTTTATTCATGGAATATATCGTTTGAATTTGCTAAATTTGTAATCTACAAAGTTACTTCAAAAATGGGTAAAAAAAACAGCAAAAAGAAACTTCTTGATAAGAAAAATACAAGAGGCAGAGGGCCAGTGCGTTTCAGCACAAAGGAGCGCCGGAGCAGGAGCGTAGAGGAGTTCAAGGGCATCGTCAGCCTGACGCGCGACGGCATCGGATTCGTGGTTGTGGAGGGGCAGGAAGACGACATTATGTGCAAGCCCAACCGGCTGCGCGGGGCGCTTAACGGCGACACCGTGCTGGTGGTGGCCAGCAAGAAAAAGACTGGCCCGCGCCGCGAGGGTGAGGTGGTCCGCATCCTGCAGCGCAGTCCTAAGCCGCACATCGGCGTGCTGATTGTCCGCGGCCGTCAGGTCTGGGCCATAGTAGAGAGCCCCAGAATGCCCTATGACATCCGCATTCCGCTGGAAAACGGCGAGGAACTGCCCACCATCGGTGGCAAGAAGGCAGAAAACGGGATGAAGGTGGCGGTGCTGGTGGTGGACTGGCCGCGCAAGAGCGCCGAGCCGCTGGGCAAGATTGTGGATGTGCTGGGTCTTCCGGGCGAAAACGACACCGAGATGCACGCCATCCTGGCCGAATACAACCTGCCGTACCGCTTCGAACCCGAGGTAGAAGAGGCCGCGGAAAAGATTTCGGAGAAAATCACCGCAGCTGAAATCTCCCGCCGCAAAGACTATCGCAAGGTCACCACTTTCACCATTGACCCCGCCGACGCCAAGGATTTTGACGACGCCCTCTCTTTCCTGAAACTGGACAACGGCCATTATGAGGTGGGCGTGCACATTGCCGACGTCACGCATTATGTAAAGCCGGGCGGAGTGGTGGACAAGGAGGCCTACAACCGCGCCACCAGCGTCTATCTGGTGGACCGCACCATCCCTATGTTGCCCGAAAAGCTCAGCAACAACTTGTGTTCTCTGCGCCCCGGAGAGGATAAACTCTGCTTTTCCGCCATCTTCGAGATGGACGAAAAGGCCAATGTGCTGGACAGCTGGTTCGGCCGTACGGTGATCAATTCCGACTACCGGATGGACTACGAGCAGGCACAGCAGATTATTGAGACTGGCGAAGGCGACCTCAAAGATGAAATCAAGATCCTCTGGGGCCTGGCCGACATATTGCGAAAGAAACGCTTCGAGAAGGGCGCCATCAACTTTGAGCGGCCCGAGATGAAGGTTGAGATTGACGACGCCGGCCGACCGGTGAATGTCTATCAGAAAATCAGCAAAGAGAGCAACTTCCTCATAGAGGAGTTTATGCTGCTGGCCAACCGCAGCGTGGCGGAATTCGTGGCCAAGAAAACCGGCTACAAGCAGCCCACTTTCGTATACCGTATCCACGAGGCGCCTAATGCAGAAAAGTTGGGCTCTCTGCGCAGTTTTGCCGGCAACTTCGGCTTCAAGATGGGTTCCACCGAGACGGTGAAGCAGGCCACCAAGAGCCTTAACACACTACTCAAGGATGTCAAGGGCTCGGCGGCGGAGAATGCCATAGAGATGCTGGCGCTGCGGGCAATGGCCCGCGCCTGCTATTCCACCGACAACGTGGGCCACTACGGCCTGGCGTTCCCCTTCTACACCCACTTCACCAGTCCTATCCGCCGCTATCCCGATATGATGGTGCACCGCCTGCTCACAGAGTATCTGGCGGCTTTCTACGGCGGCCACAAGCTTGAAAAGATGCCAGACAAGGCGACCTACGAGACCTGGTGCGAGTGGTCGTCGGCCCGCGAACAGATAGCCGCCGACGCCGAGCGTACCAGCATCAAGTACAAGCTCACCGAGTTTATGCAGGACAAGATAGGGCAGGAGTTTGACGGCACTGTGAGCGGCCTCACCGAGTGGGGTATGTATGTAGAGATTGAGCCCACCAAAGTAGAGGGAATGGTGTCTCTCAAGGCAATCAAAGAGGATTACTTCTCCTTTGACGAAGAGAAATACCGCATCGTGGGCAAACTTTCCAAGCGGGTGTTCACCCTGGGTGACAAGGTGCGCGTCCGCGTGCTTCGCGCATCGCTGGAACAGAAGCAGATAGACTACGAATTGATTTTGAACGACATCGCCTAGCTGAACAGGTCGTGAAGGACCTTCAGCGAGCGGATGTTCAGATTAAGCGAAAGATGGTAGGATAGATATTCTACCATTTTTTGTGCAAAAACGCCGCGGCGGTCGCGGTTCAGTTTCAGTGCCAGCGCATCTTCGCGCGGGAGCGTCAGGATTTGGTGCAGCAGCAGCGAATCTTCTGCGCTCCAGGCCTCCGCCAGGGTCTCTTCAGATGTAAATTCCGCAATAATCGGCTGGAAAAGGGGCGTGCCGGGGCTGTAGTTGTCCTTTGGTTGGAAGCCCAGCGCCCGGCAGAAATCCACCAGAAAACAGAGATGGAAATTGGCCACGCTGCCCGTCTCGGCGTTCAGGGCCGTTATTTCCCGCTCAAGGAAGTTGAACAGGTCGGGATCCATCGCCCCGTCCTGCACCCCGCGGTACAGCAGTTCGCCTATAAACAGCGCCACGGCGCTCTTGTATGGGTCGGTGCGGATGGCGGTCAGCGGATACGGCCGCTCGGCCTCTTTAAGATATTCCAGGTCGCCCTTGCCGCCGGTGGCCGTCACGTCCAGAATGCTCAGGCTATGATACTGCCCCTGGGCGCCGCGGCTCTTGCCCGCACCCCGCAGAAAGAAGCCGGTGCGGCCTCTTTCTGCGTCCAGTGCCTGCACCACCTGCGACCGGTCGCCGTACTTGGTAAGGTGCAGCACAATTATGCGGGTCTCGCGTTCTGCGGGCATTTATTTGTGCTTCAGATATTCGATGAGTTTTTCTACAGCGTGGCCGCGATGGCTGATGGCGTTTTTCTCTTCCAGGGTGAGCATCGCCATAGTCTTTTCCATTCCTTTGGGAATGAACACCGGGTCGTAGCCAAAGCCCAGCTCGCCCATAGGCTCCAGGGAGATGTTGCCCTCGCAGATGCCCTCAAAGGTGTGCAGCTCGCCGTCTTCAATAAGGGCAATCACGCAGCGGAAGCGGGCGGTGCGCTCTTCAAAAGGCACCCCCTGCAATTCCTTGAGCAGCTTCACGACATTCTGGGCCGGGTTCTTGGGAAGGCCGGCGTAGCGTGCGCTATAGACGCCCGGCGAGCCGTTCAAATAGTCCACCTCAAGGCCTGTGTCGTCTGCAAAGCAGGTTTTGTGGAACTTGTCCCACACAAACTGCGCCTTCTCCACCGCATTCTCCGGAATGGTTTCGTGGGTTTCGGGGATATCATCTTCCCAGCCAAGCTCGGCCGGGGTCACAATCTGGTATCCCTCGCCCAGCTTGCCGGCTATCTCAATCACCTTGTTGTGATTGGCGGTGGCAAAAACAATCTTGGTCGGTTTCATAATACACAAAGATAAAAAAAACCGGTAATTGGCCGGGATTTTTTGCCGAGTATTCTTTAGCGGCGTTTTCGGCAATCGCAAGCACGCAAGTAGGCCCCACGGGGCACTCTGACGAGGGCGCGTACGCTTCAATGCTCGATTTCGGCTTGCAAAGCACGCGCACCGGCCCCAGAAGGCCCTCTGTGGCCGATCCGTCCGCTTGCGAATGCCGAATAGGCCCTCTGTGGCCGATCCGTCCGCTTGCGAATGCCGAATAGGCCCGCGGTGAGCAAATCAGCCCTCCCCGCTCACGTTAACGACATCGCGTCCGAGATAATCTGGGTATGGCTTACGGCCGATTTGGGCAATAATTAGTATCTTTGCACTATCCGACTAACGGGAGTTCTGGCTTAACGCAGAAGCGAAGTACAGTACCCTGCACCAGGGGGCCCATAAATAAGATGGTGTCTGTCTGAAGACACTGCTGCACAAGCCTTTCCGTTTCTTGTAATGGGAAATATGGTCGCAACTGACCTTGCCGGGCGGCAGGGGAGGGATACGTATAACCATTAAACCAGTACAAGAAATGGAAAAAACAATCAATCAGGATGTCTCCAGGGGAGAAATTATTCTTTATCAGACAGCAGATGGGAAATCCAGCCTCGATGTCAAACTCGAAAATGAAACAGTGTGGCTGACACAGTCTCAGATGGCAACATTGTTCGAGAAAGATCAGTCAGTGATTGCAAGACACATTAAGAATGCACTAGAAGAGGGCGAAATATCAAGTAGTAATATGCAAATTTTGCATAATACTTTCTCAAAGTATAAGCCAACGACAATCTATAATCTTGACGTAATTATCAGTGTTGGTTATCGAGTCCATAGTCAGCGCGGAGTTCAATTTAGACGCTGGGCCAATTCTGTCCTCAAAGACTATCTCATTAAAGGATACGCTGTAAAGAGCGATCTTGTGCAGCAGAAGTATGACGATCTCAAGGCGCTGGTAGATGTGATGGGCCGCACTATGGGATACTTGGAAACCCCTGCCGATGAGCAGATTAAATCAATATTCAATGTCGTAAAAGATTACACGTATGCTCTTGACACACTGGACAACTACGATTATCAGCAGTTGCCGGTCAAACATACGCGCAAGGAGTGCTTCCACGCCACTTATGACAGTGCAATGGCAGTGATTTCAAGTCTCAAAGAAAAGTTTGGCGGCAGCGACCTCTTCGCCCACGAGAAGGACGAGTCTTTCAGGAGTTCCATCGGGCAGATTTACCAGACTTGGGACGGTATGGAGCTGTATCCGTCGGTAGAAGAAAAAGCGGCAATGTTGCTTTATCTTGTGGTCAAGAACCATTCCTTTTCTGATGGCAATAAGCGTATAGCGGCCACGCTGTTTCTCTGGTTTATGGAGAACAACCGCATCTTATATGCACCTGATGGACATAAACGCATTGCCGACAATGCCCTTGTGGCACTTACGCTAATGATTGCCGAAAGCAAAATGGACGAAATGGACATTATGTTAAAGGTCGTGGTGAACCTGATTAACGGGGATAATCTGTAAGGATATAAAGAATAAATTCCCGGCGGATTCATTATCTTTGTAAACTAAACAAAGAAGCTATGTATTCGCTTAAAGAGCAGGAAGCCATAATTGCGCGTGCCATCTGTAATTTGAAGTTCGTAAAGGAGCCGGCGGGGCTGTACGAGCCGCTGGAGTATATGATGTCCATAGGCGGCAAACGCATCCGTCCGCGCCTTTGCCTTGCGGCATACAACCTTTACAGCGACGATATCGGCGACAATATCATCTCACCCGCGCTTGCGCTGGAGATTTTCCACAATTTCACCCTTCTGCACGATGACATTATGGACCGTGCCGACACCCGCCGCGGCCAGCTGACGGTGTGCAAAAAGTGGGGCGACAATGTGGCCATACTCTCCGGCGACGTGATGTGCATCCTGGCCTACAAGTGGCTCACTGCCTGCCCGGCCGACAAGCAGCCGCAGGTGCTGGAGCTATTTACCAAAATGGGCGCCGAGGTGTGCGAGGGGCAGCAGTACGATATGGAATTCGAGACGCAGCCCGTGGTCACCGGCGAAGAATATATCAATATGATAGGCCTCAAGACGGCCGCCCTTCTGGCCTGCTCGGTGAAGATGGGCGCCGTGATTGCCAATGCACCCGAGGCTCAGGCCGAGGCCCTGTACAATTTCGGCTGGCAGATAGGCCTCGCCTTCCAGATTTCCGATGACTATCTGGACACTTTCGGCGACCCGCACGTCTTTGGCAAGAAGATTGGCGGTGACATTATGTGCGGCAAGAAGACCTGGCTGCTGGTAGAGGCCCTCAAGCGCGCGTCCGGTGAAAACCGGAAACGCCTGAACGAAATCCTGGCGATAGGAGACAGTCGCGCCGAAGAAAAAATTGCCGCGATGCAGCAGATGTATATCGACCTCGGCGTGAAGCAGGACGCCGTAAAGGCTATTGAAGAATACCACGAAAAGGCTATGGAATGCCTTTCCGGCAAGGGCTTCAAATCGGAGCAGCTGGAGATTTTAAAAGAGTTTTCGGCATCACTTGTACACAGGGAGGATTAGATGGAACGTCTTGAAATAATGGCCCCGGCGGGCAATTTCGAGTGCCTGCAGGCCGCTATCCAGGGCGGCGCCGATTCGGTTTATTTCGGCGTCGGCAACCTGAATATGCGGTCGCATTCTGCCAACAATTTTGCGGTGGAAGACCTTCCCGAGGTGTGCCGGATATGCCGCGAGGCGGGCATCAAGAGCTATCTGACGGTCAACATCACTTTCTACAACGAAGACCTGGAACCTATGCGCCAGCTGCTCAAGGCGGCGCGCCAGGCCGGCGTCACGGCGGTGATAGCATCCGATATGGCGGCCATTATCGAGGCCCGGCGGCTGGGCATCGAGGTGCATATCTCCACCCAGTTGAGCATTTCAAATGTTGAAAGCCTCCGCTTCTACGCGCAGTTCGCCGACGTGATTGTGCTGGCTCGCGAGCTCACACTTTTCCAGGTGAAGGATATCCACGAGGCGATTGTCCGCGAGGGCATCAAGGGCCCTTCGGGCAATCTGGTGCGCATAGAGCTTTTCTGCCACGGGGCGCTGTGTATGGCCGTCTCGGGCAAGTGCTACCTGTCGCTGCACGCCCACAACGCCTCCGCCAACCGCGGCAGCTGCTATCAGGTGTGCCGCCGCAGCTATCTGGTCACCGACACCGACGACGGCAACCAGCTGGAGATTGACAACAAGTACATAATGTCGCCCAAGGACCTCTGCACCATAGAGTTTATGGACCGCATCATAGATGCCGGCGTCACGGTGTTCAAGATCGAGGGGCGAGCCCGCAGCGGCGAATATGTCAAGACGGCTGCCCGTGCCTACCGCGATGCCGCTGATGCCGTGCAGAACGGCACCTACACGGCCAAATATGGCACCGAGCTGAAGGCCCGCCTGGCCACAGTGTTCAACCGCGGCTTCTGGGACGGTTATTATCTGGGCGCCAAAATGGGCGAGTGGAGCGATGTCTACGGCAACAAGGCGACCCGCACCAAAAAGTATATCGGCAAGATTACCAACTGGTTTGAGAAGCTGGGCGTGGCCGAGGTGCAGATAGAGACGGGCGAGATTTCGGTGGGCGACCCCGTGATAATCAGCGGCCCCACCACCGGTGTGCTGGAATTCAACGTACCCGAAATCCGCGTGGACCTCAAACCTGTCCAGACCGCCTGCAAAGGCGATCTATGCTCAATTCCCTGCAAGACAAAACTCCGCCGCAGCGACAAAATTTTCCTGTTCAAATGATAAATCAGACCAAACTTGAAATGAAAAAGATTTTCTCTCTCTTTGCAGTATTGATGTGTATTTCGCTGACTCTGGCTGGTTGTAAAAAAGAAATACCTACGGAGTCAATAACCCTGAAGCAGAATTCTATAGTCTTGTATGCCGGCCAGACGGCTCAGTTGGAGGCCACGGTGACGCCGGCCGATGCTACCGGCTCGGTGGCCTGGTACAGCCTGGACCCGGAGGTCGTTACTGTGCAAAATGGCAAAGTGAGCATGGTAAGCGGAGGCACCACCACCGTCGTGGCTATTTCAGGAGACAAGATTGCCTATTGTGAAGTGCTTGTAGATGCAACCACAGTCGTAGATTTAGGCCTTTCTGTGAAATGGGCCGACCGCAATGTGGGAATGGATTACCCTGATAGTCGTATTGAGTATTATGCCTGGGGCGAAACCGAAACAAAAGAAGAATTCACATTAGATAATTACAAATGGTATGTTGACAAGGAATTCACCAAGTATAACACTAGAGAAGGGTGGGGGATTGTAGACAATAACCTGGTGATGGACATTGAAGATGACGTGGCGCACGTCCGAGTTGGCGGCAAATGGCGTATGCCGACAAAAGAGAATTTTGAGGAGTTGTTGGAAAACTGTGTTTGGGAATTTGCAGAAGTCGGCGGCAAGAATGGCTGTAAGGTGACCGGCAAGACCGGCAACAGCATATTCTTTCCTTTTGATGGTGGCCAGGATGGTAATGTCCCGACAGGTGTTGACAACACTGGTTACTATTGGACGACCGATCTCAATTCCGAGACACCAAGCTGCGCGGTATCTGTGGTTATCAGGTCTAGTACCAGAAAGTTTTACGAAAAAGCCCCCAGGAATTACGGGCTTTCTGTCCGCCCCGTCTGTGATTAAGCTAAGAAATCTCGATTACCCGCGCCACGCCGCCGTTGACTGTGAACCTAATGTTCCACCTGTCGTAGGACATCCCCCAGACTTTGTCGGGATCGGTTTCGTAGGAGACGCGGGGATCCAGCGAGAGCAGTTGCTCAATTTGCGAGAGGGTATCGGAATCGATGCCCTCTCCGCATTTTATGGTATCCAGGGCGTCAGGGGCGAATTCTACCTTCAGCCTATGGCCCTTGGTGGCCCCGGTGTAACCGTCGGTGGCTTCCGGGATACAGTCGGCGTATGGGATATACGGCTTGATGTCGTAGATGGGGGTGCCGTCCAGCAGGTCGGCTCCGGCCACGTGCAGCAGCGGCCCGCGGTCGGAGGTCATCTCTATCGATATCAGTTTCACCGCCGACATCGCCAGCGAATTGGGCCTGAAGGGCGACCTGGAGGCGAAAACGCCGATGCGCCTGTTGCCGCCCAGGCGCGGCGGCCGTACGGTGAAATTGTCGTCCCAGGGGGCTGCGGAAAAGCCCCATATCAGCCAGATGTGTGAGAATTCTTCAAGGCCCCGCACGGCGTCTTCCAACCCGTACCCGGGCTCGAACACCACGGTGGCCGGGCAATTCTCTGCCAGACGGCTCTGGCGGGGGATGCCGAACTTTTCGCCGAATGGCGAGCGGATGTGTGCTATCGGAGTGATGTCCATACAGAAGACAAAGGTAATCTTTTGTGCAAAACGTGTTGATATTCTTAAAATTATTTCTATCTTTGCAGCCCGCAAAAAATGCGGTTAACACATTTAAATAAAAGATTAATAACTTTTTATGCCGACAATTCAACAATTAGTTCGCAAAGGTCGCGAGGTTATCGTAGAGAAAAGTAAATCTCGCGCGCTGGATGCATGCCCTCAGAGGCGCGGCGTTTGTGTACGTGTGTACACTACTACACCTAAGAAACCTAACTCAGCAATGCGTAAGGTTGCCCGTGTACGCCTCACCAACCAGAAAGAGGTCAATGCATACATTCCCGGCGAGGGCCACAACCTGCAGGAACACAGCATCGTGCTGGTTCGCGGCGGTCGTGTGAAAGACCTCCCCGGTGTACGTTACCACATTCTCCGTGGCGCTTTGGATACCGCTGGCGTAGACGGTCGTCTTCAGGGACGTTCTCTCTACGGCACCAAGAGGCCGAAGAAAGCCAAGAAGTAATTCTGTTTAATTTATCTAATCAATTTGTTGAAAAATGAGAAAAACGAAGCCTAAAAAGAGGATTCTACTTCCTGATCCGAAGTACAACGACGTGCTTGTAACACGTTTTGTCAACAACCTTATGTTGCAGGGGAAGAAGAGTATCGCGTATTCTATTTTTTACGATGCCATTGATATGGTAGGCGAGAAGATGAAAGATTCTGACAAGGCTCCGATAGAAGTTTGGAAGCAGGCTCTGGAGAACATTACTCCCCAGATCGAGGTTAAGAGCCGCCGTGTAGGTGGTGCCAACTTCCAGGTTCCTACCGAGATCAGACCTGAGCGCAAAATCTCCATCTCGATGAAGAATATGGTACTCTACGCCCGTAAGCGTTCCGGTCACTCAATGGCCGAAAAGTTATGTGCCGAGATAATTGCAGCATACAACAATGAGGGTGCTGCATTCAAGCGCAAAGAGGATATGCACAAGATGGCAGAGGCCAACAAGGCATTTGCCCACTTCCGTTTCTAATTCTTTCAGACCTGTAAGGGTTTAGATGGCAAGAGACCTCACATACACCAGGAACATCGGTATAATGGCCCACATTGACGCCGGCAAAACGACGACCAGTGAGCGTATCCTGTATTACACAGGCAAGACTCACAAGATCGGCGAGGTGCACGACGGGGCTGCCACTATGGACTGGATGGTTCAGGAGCAGGAGAGGGGCATCACTATCACAAGTGCCGCCACCACTGCTTTCTGGAACCACGACGGTGAGAAATATCAGATAAACCTGATAGACACTCCCGGCCACGTGGATTTTACCGTTGAGGTAGAGCGTTCGCTGCGCGTGCTGGACGGCACCATAGCGACGTTCTGCGCGGTGGGTCGTGTACAGCCGCAATCGGAGACCGTATGGCGTCAGGCCGATAAATACCACGTCCCCAAGATTGCGTATGTAAACAAGATGGACCGCACCGGAGCCGATTTCCTTGCCGTGGTAGAGGAGATTCACACCAAGCTGGGTGCCAACGCGGTGCCGGTTTGCCTGCCCATCGGGGCGGAGGACAATTTCGAGGGAATTATTGACCTGATTGCAATGAAGGCGATTTATTACGATCAGGGCACCGAGCTCGTAAACTACGAGGTCAAGGATATTCCCGCCGATATGCTCTCCGAAGCCCAGGAGTGGCGCGGCAAGCTGATTGAGGCCGTTGCGGAATTTGACGATAACATTATGGCCAAATTCTTTGACGACCCCGATTCAATCACCGAGGCGGAGATTATAGCAGCCCTTAGAAAGGCGACCATCAGTATGGCGGCTGTGCCGACCTGCTGCGGTTCGTCTTTCAAAAACAAGGGAGTCCAGTTCCTGCTGGACGCCGTGGTCCGTTATCTTCCCAGTCCCCTGGACGTGGGCAGTGTGTTCGGTACCAATCCCAAGACCGGCGACGAGGTGGAGCGCAAGCCGCTCGCCAGCGAGCCGTTCTGCGCCCTGGTGTTCAAAATCGCCACCGATCCGTATGTGGGCCGTCTGGCCTTCCTCAGGGCATATTCGGGACGCCTGGAGTCAGGCTCCTATGTGCTCAATACCCGCACAGAAAAGAAAGAAAGAGTTGCGCGACTGTATCAGATGCACAGCAACAAGCAGAACCCGATAGACTTTGTGGAGGCAGGTGATATCTGCGCCGCAGTCGGGTTCAAAGAGCTGCGCACCGGTGATACGATATGCGTCGAAGACAAACCCGTCGTACTTGAATCTATGGTGTTCCCCGACCCGGTTATCGGTGTGGCGGTGGAACCCAAGACACAGGGAGACATAGACAAGCTCTCCATGGCGCTGTCCAAACTTTCTGAAGAGGACCCGACGTTCACCGCCGAGACCAATCAGGATACCGGACAAACCATTATCAGCGGTATGGGTGAGCTTCACCTTGATATCATCATAGACCGTCTGCGCCGCGAGTTTGGCGTAGAAATCAACCAGGGCGCTCCGCAGGTCAACTACAAGGAGGCGATTCGCGGGACATATCAGATCCACGAGACCTTCAAGAAGCAGACCGGCGGCCGCGGCAAATACGCCGACATCGTTGTGGA
>JAEEGK010005993.1_pt1 | contig 29304 bp, 23 predicted proteins | sample 8958771 | NCBI WGS metagenome assembly JAEEGK01 (sample SAMN16246547, study PRJNA631951) | gut metagenome | biome: gut microbiome; feature: rumen; material: SC-attached | host: Bos | place: Iran: Karaj | collected 2018-10 | reverse complement strand
AAATATATTATATATAAAAATATACATTATATTCCTCATTTTCTCCCCTATACAATATGCAAAAAAGCTGACGCAATTTGCAACGTTGCAACGTTTTGCGCTTTGAGGGAGAAAATATTTAACTTGAACATATCAGTTTTGAATTTATTATTTGTATCTTTGCAGCAGAAAGTTGCTACTATGAAAGCAAATCGAATGAATCGATATACCTACTTAATATCACGATAGCTATGCACAAACAAGTCCTCCATTCAATCTTGCTTCTGGCTGTTTCGTTGGCCCTGATGTCGTTCAGGACAGCCGATGAGCAGGCTGCAGAAGCGCTGGCTCGCAGAGTGATGGGCAGCAAGGCAAAAGCCGTAGTCTTCGAGCAAACCGAATCGCCTACAGATTCCTACGAACTGCTCCAGAAGGGCAAGAAAGTCCTTATCCGCGGCAACAACGCCAACTCTATGGCCGTCGGCCTGAACCGCTACATCCAGCAGTATTGCCTCGCAAACGTGAGCTGGTTCGACTACAATCCCGTAGAACTTCCGAAGAAGATGCCGAAGGTTCCCGAAAAGGTCACGGGGAAGGTGGAGATACCCATCCGATTCTTCCTCAACTACTGCACTTTCGGCTACACGATGCCCTGGTGGAAATGGCCGCAATGGGAACGCTTCATCGACTGGATGGCCTTGAACGGCGTGAACATGCCGCTCGCCATTACGGGTCAGGAAGCCGTCTGGCAGAAAGTGTGGCGCAAGTACGGCCTGACCGACGAGCAAATCCGCGCCTACTTCACAGGTCCTGCCCATCTTCCCTGGCAACGCATGATTAACATCGACCGCTGGCAAGGTCCGCTCCCGCAAAGTTGGATTGACGGACAGGCTGAGTTGCAGAAGCAGATCCTCAGCAGAGAGCGCGAACTGAACATGACGCCAGTTCTCCCAGCCTTCGCAGGCCATGTCCCCTCCGACTTGGAACAGGCTGTGCCAGGCATCAAAACCTCGAAAGTGAACCGTTGGTGCAACTTCGACGAGAAGTACCGTTGCACCTACCTCAACCCATCAGACCCCATCTTTGCACGCATCCAGAAGGATTTCCTCGAAGAACAGACCAAGATGTATGGCACCAACCACATCTACGGCGTGGACCTCTTCAACGAAGTCTCGCCTCCATCCTGGGAACCCGACTCGCTGGCAAAGATTTCTGCCGGTGTCTATCAATCCCTCGCAAGCGTTGACCCTGAAGCCGTTTGGCTCCAGATGGCCTGGCTTTTCATCAGCAACAAGAGAGCCTGGACGCAGGAGCGCATCAAAGCCTACCTTGGTGCCGTTCCCATAGGCAAGATGATTATGCTCGACTACGAGTGCGACTACACCGAGATATGGCGAATGACGGAGCATTTCTACGGGCACAAATTCATCTGGTGCTACCTGGGCAACTTCGGCGGAATGACAGAGATAGAGGGTGACTATAAACACAATGCGAAGCTGATAGCCGGCACGAAGAACGAGGGCGGACCAGAGTTTGTGGGCATCGGCTCCACACTCGAAGGCTTTGGCGTCAACGAGCCTATCTATGAAGCTTTGCTGACTCAGGCTTGGGACACAGGCATTGGCTTCGATGCCTATATCGACAACATCGCCGACCGCCATCTGGGCCGTGTGGATGAGAACTACAGGGTATTCTGGCACACGATGGTGGACAAGGTCTGCACCACGCATACGAGTACTGGTGCGGCTGGCATCATCAACGCTCACCCCAACCTGGAGGGCGAATGGAACTGGACAACAGAGCTGCGCAAAGGCTACGACATCAAGAATCTGGACGAAGCGTTGGCTATCCTGGAGAAGGTGAAAGGCTCATCCAATTACCTCAAATTCGACCTCGCCAACACACGTCGGCAATCCATCCGCAACAATGCTCTGGCCGTGAGGAAACGCTTTTCAGATGCTTATAAAGCAGGCAACAGAGACGAAATGGTAGCAGCTTCGCAAGAGTTCCTGGGGATGTGCGACAAGATGGTCGTGGAGCTGAAGAAGTGTCACGACTTCTCGCTCGACGACTGGATTCGCGACGCTCGAGCCTGGGGCACGACGGAGGCGGAGAAAGACTACTTCGAGATGAACGCCCGCACCATCATCACCGTATGGGGCGACACATACCGACTCACGGACTATGCCAATCGCGACTGGGACGGGCTGGTAGAGACCTTCTACAAAGTCCGCTGGCAGAAGTTCTTCGACGCTGTTCTGGCAGCTTACGATGCAGGCGAGCCGTTTGTCAACATGAAAGGTCCAAACATTCCCAAAGGCAAGACAAAGGAGGAATGCGAGCGTGCCATGAAGTACGATGCCGACATCTGGGACTTCGAAACCAAATGGGCACACATAAAGTAAAAGAATTGAAGTTTCGGGAATTCTTTTTCTTTGTAGTTAAGTAGTTAAGTAGTTATCGCGCTCCAGTAGGTGCTCAGGCGCAGGCGGGGGATCAGCAGAGCCACCCTTCAAGAGGAAGTCGCTCATCAGCTGCTCATACCAAGAGGAGAGGGAGCGGTCGGAATTGCGCAGGCAGAACGTGAGGTCCTCGGCGCGCTCCACCCTGCCCTTGCGATACACCAGCACGAAGCGTTTAGGCGGCCGCTCAGGAACGGATTTGATGCGATAGATGGTATGCAGCTGGAAGCCTGCGATAAGGCATTCTGAGGTGAAATCATCGTAAACCTCTGGGGGAAAGCACAGGGAGAAGAAACCATCGGGCTGCAGGACACGATAGGCTCCACGAGCCAATACGCTGAAAGGAAGGCTGGAACTGTGACGGGCACGCGCTCTCCCTGCGTCTGGAGACTCGAGGCTACGGTCGAAATAAGGGGGATTGCAGACCACAGAATCGAACGCAGGAGCCTCCTGAGCCGACGTTCCCACAAAGTCCTCGAGATACTGTTGGAAAGAGGTGTGGAGGAGCGTGATTCGGTCAGCAAAGGGCGATTCCTGGAAATTCCTTCTGGCATCGATGACCGCGTCGCCGTCTATCTCTACAGCCGTGATGCGCGCCTCAGGACAGCGCTGCGCCATCATGAGAGCAAGGACCCCCGTCCCCGTTCCGATGTCCAGGATACGCTCTCCACCCACGGACAAGGCGCCCAGCAGATCGCTGTCAGTGCCCACCTTCATGGCGGCGTGGCTCTGATGTATCGTGAACTGCTGGAAACGGAAAGGCCTCATCGATTGTATTTCCACCAAAGAAAGAGAAAATTCTTTACTTTTTCCGCTTGATTTTCCTGGCTTTCACGCCCTCGAAAGTCATCTTGACAGGACGGATGGTACCATCGGAATTGAAGATGAGCTTATCGATGCAGGTCTCGCGGCTATTGCCGTCGGTCTCGGTAAGAGGACGGCGATGATAAATGATGTAGTATTCGTCCTTGCCAGGCACTTGGATGACAGAGTGATGGCCAGCACCGCGAGCCACATTCTCGTCGCGTTTCAGGATGATACCCTTGCGCTCAAAGGGACCGAAAGGACTGTCGGAAACAGCATAGGCAACACAATAGTTGGGACCCGTCCATCCCCCTTCTGACCACATGAAATAATATTTACCTTTCCGTTTGAGCATGAAAGGACCCTCGACGTACTCCTCGCTGGGGGTAACCTCGTGGAATTTCTGACCATCCTCCCATGGAACAATGGAAAGGAGATCGGGCGAGAGCTTGCACATGTTGCAATGACGCCAGCCACCATAGTACATGTAGTATTGTCCGTCGTCATCGCGGAAAACAAACTGGTCAATGGGTTGCGCGCCATTCACTATCTCATTGATAAGCGGCTTCCCTAGCGCATCCTTGTAAGGTCCCTCAGGACGGTCTGCCACAGCGACTCCAATGCCTCCTATCTCGCCCTCGTGGACATCATTGCCACCAAAGAAAACATAGAACTTGTTGTTTGCCTCGATGACAGCAGGAGCCCAGAGTGCCCTGCGGAGCCAAGGAATGTTCTTCTGCTCGAGGACACGCTCATGCTTTGTCCAATTCACGAGGTCAGGACTGGAGAACGCATCGAAGAAGAGTTGCTTATCGTAGGGCGCGCTAAAGGTTGGGAAAACCCAGTACTGGCCGTCAAGCACAGCCCCTTCAGGGTCGGCATACCATCCAGTGAAGATAGGGTTGCCACTCGTCTTTTTTTTCTTTGCTCCTACACCCAGCGTAAGAGATGCAGCAAGCATGAGGAAGAGAATCTTTTTCATGTTCGTTATGGGATTAATCTGTTTGTTTCTGCGATTGGGAAGGAAGGGGCGACAAATCCAGCGTACCGCCCACCCAGATGACTTGCGGCTCATCGCCCAAAAGAGGACGGTAGCCAAGGAAAACACCCTCGTCGGACATCTCCACCACGACAGGGGAGACAGCCGACTGCTCACCCGTAGGAGTGATGACACGATGGTAACCGTACCGCTTCATGGCGCGTCGGCCTCCTCCGCCTCCAGCTCAAGCAATTCCTCGTCGTCATCCTCCTGGATGGTAAACTGATGGAGCTCAGCTTCGCTGCCATTGAATATGTTCAAGTCCACCTTGCCACGTATGCCATCGAGCTCACCACAATCTGTATGCTGCCAAATGGCCCATTCACCCTTGTAGCGCAACTCACTCACGTAATAGTGGGCAATCCAATAGGGGTACTGGTTGAACACTTCGTCGTCGAGGTACTGTGTCTTGAATTTGTAGCTTGTGTATAGAATAGGCTTCACCTTGTAGTGGTTCTCCACAATCGTGAGCCATCTGAGAACGTTCTTCTTGAGTTGCTGAGGAGTCTCACTTCCTATCTTCTCCACATCCAGTATGGGCGGGAAATCGCCAGGCTCGAGATGAACCTGATGGAGATAGAAACGTGCTTGCTTATCCACATTCAATCCTGGAACATAGAAATGGTAAGCTCCTCGTATAAAGTCGTTTGCGCGTGCCTGATAGAAGTTTTCGTTGAAGTTATCGTCCATCAGCGAAACGCCCTCTGTAGCCTTGATGATAATGAAGCGGACAGGGTCGTTGTTGATATTGGCATTGCGCAATTTCTGCCAATTTATCTGCTCCTGATAATGACTGATATCTATACCACGGATATCGTATCCCTCAGGATACTGAGGCTTGCCGTAAATGGCCTTCCATCGGAAGCTGTAAGGGTCAACAAAGAAATAATAAAAGAAGAAAACATAGGCGAAAGCTATCAGGATTGCTCCCAGCCAAATGCCCCATGCTGGTATACTGGAAAGAAAACGGAAAAAACGGAATCCCTCACGTTTACGGTTGCGGCGTTTGGAACGTGAGGAAGCCGAGGCAGATTTGCTTTTCTTGTTTTTTACCGTTTGTCCCATGCATGCAGAGAGATTACCCCTTCAGCCCTAAAGTCAGCTGAACAAAAGAAGAAGGAAGAAAAGGGAGAAAGGAAAGGGATGATGAGGACCTGAGGCACACACCATCCTCTCCTATCTCATGGATCAACTATAGACAAATCACTTAGCCTGCTCCAGCGCAAGTGTCTTGGTACACTGGTCGCAAACCTCGCTGGGTCCCCAATACTGGATGGGGCCAGGATAAACGTAACTGGTGGTCTTTGCCCACTTTTCACGATGAGCAGCAAAGAACTTGAAGGGTGCACCCTCCAATTCCACAAGTGCCTTACGGATAACAGGCTTCATGGCACCATTGCGACGCTCCATGTTCATCATCATGGTGATAGGCACACCACCAGCGATCCACTCAGCAGCAGGAGCCGTAGTGTTCTTGATGATAGACATGTAACCCGTCTTGCCGTTTGCTATCAGGCGGCTGGCATTGTAACCCAGGCTGTAGCAGTAGTCGGCATCGTAGTTGGAAGGAGCAGCGCAGCGGCCCTCGTAACCGAAGAAATGATGCTGAGCGCTGAACTTACCTGCGAACTTGCCTTCCTTCTTCCATGCTGCCAACTTGGTGGCAACCATGCGAGAAAGCAACTTCTCTGTCTCGATGAGAGAAACCTGAACATTACCATGAGGATCACGGTCTAGGCAAAGCTGGCGGGCAACATCAGCAGGCAGCGACTTCAGGATAGCCAGATTCTCAGCAGCGATGTTAGCCTCAACGAAAGCAATCTGCTCCTCTGCATTGGCGAAGGCACGGCTCTCACCTGTAGCAGGATCAGTCAGAACCTCATTGAGCTCTGCAATCAGCTTCTTGATGGCAGGAATGAATTCAATCAGGCCTTCTGGAATAAGAACAGTACCAAAGTTGTTGCCTTCAGCAGCACGATCAGCTACAATCTGAGCGATGTAGGTAACCACGTCGTCAAGCGTCATTTCCTTCTTCTCGACTTCCTCAGAAACGAGACAGATGTTGGGCTGCGTCTGGAGAGCACATTCCAAAGCGATATGAGAAGCCGAACGTCCCATCAGCTTAATGAAATGCCAGTACTTGCGGGCACTGTTGCAGTCACGCTGGATATTGCCAATCAACTCGCTGTAGGTCTTGCAGGCAGTATCGAAACCAAAACTGGTCTCAATCTGGTCGTTCTTCAGGTCACCATCAATCGTCTTGGGGCAGCCAATCACCTGCACGCCATATTTCTTGGCAGCATAGTATTCGGCCAGAACACAGGCATTGGTGTTGGAATCGTCGCCGCCAATGATTACCAAAGCCTTGATTCCCAACTCGCGCAAAATCTGGATTCCACTCTCGAACTGAGCTTCCTTCTCGAGTTTGGTGCGGCCAGAGCCGATGATATCAAAGCCGCCCGTATTGCGATACTCATTAATGAACTCATCATTGAACTCAACATATTTGTGGTCAACCAAGCCACCAGGTCCCATCAGGAAGCCATACAGCTTGCACTGGGGATTGATGTTCTTTACTCCGTCATAGAGACCGCTGATGACATTGTGCCCGCCAGGAGCCTGTCCACCAGAGAGGATGATACCTACATTGAAAGGCTCCATAGCCTTCTGCTCACCAGCCTCGAACGTGATGACTGGCATGCCATAAGTGTTGGGGAACATAGCTTTAATCTCCTCCTGATTGCCAACACTCTGGGTGGGAGCACCCTCGACAGCAACAACAGGACCAAGTAAAGCCTTGGGGAGTTTTGGTTGGTAGGCAGAACGAGCTACCTGCAATGCACTTTTTTCCATACTTTTTTCAACTAATAATATTTATGTGATAATAAAAAAAAGAATTCCGATCTATCGACATACTAAAATCGCGCAAATTTACTAATAAATCGCCGAATGAAGAAGAAAAGAAGGGAAAAAGCATTTTTTTTCAACCTTTTATCCTTAAAATCTTGCATCCAAAAGAAAATTTGATTACCTTTGGACGATAATATCAATTAAGTTTTAGCGTATAAATGAACAGAAGAAACCTGAAAAAGAACATCAATTTCCTTGCTGGAGAACTTGCAGCTGAGTGTATCGCACATGTAAACTATGGTCAATCATCCAATCTGGAAGATGTGGATAACGTACTGAAAAGCATTCTGATGCTCCAGAACGAGATGATCAATCGCCTTTCACATGTAGAGCCAGGCAGCACCAAGATGTTTTTCAAAAAACTGCGTGAAGATTTGATCAACGGTACTGATCAGATTGTGGAGCAGATAAAGGCCTTATAGCGGAATGCTGCAAGCTATTTGCAAAAAGATCCTATACGGATGGATGGGATTTCGCGAGGATGTGACTGAAGACATTCCCGCCAAATTCATCATCTGTCTGGCTCCCCACACAAGCAACTGGGATTTCCTGATGGGACAACTATACAGTCAAGCAGCTGGCTTCCATTGCAATTTCATGATGAAAAAGGAGTGGTTCTTCTGGCCCTTGGGCATCCTATTCCGCAAAATGGGAGGCATACCCGTCTACCGCAACAAGAAGACGCATGCGACAGATTCGATTGCAGAGCAGGCCAAGGAGATGGACGAGTTTCACCTGTGCATCACACCAGAAGGAACACGAAGCAAGAACGCTGAATGGAAAAAAGGATTCTACTACATCGCGCTGAAAGCAGGAATCCCTATACTACTCTATGGACTTGACTACGAGGAGAAGGTCATCTATTGCCACAGAACATTCATACCAACAGGTAATATCGATAAAGATTTGCCAGAAATAAAAGAGTATTTCCGACACTTCAAAGGTAAACATCCAGAACGCTTTGCCATAGAATGAGGATTGAATGATGAAAAGAGAACAAGAATGCCATATCTACTCCCACAGCGAGAAGTCTAAACAACATAAAAGGCTTTTCGCTTATTGTCTGTTGGCATTCCTCCTCCTGAACATCACATTGAATGCTGCTGCCCAAGATGCCAATGCCATAAGAGATCTGGTTGCACCATATTTCACCTCTTATACCAACAACGAATACACCAGCGATGACAAAATCAGAGTAGACAGCGTGAAGATTATTCCTGAGGAGAAATGGTTGGGAATCTACGTGAATGAAGGATTTGTGTCTCAACCGTTCCGTCCTGAGATGGTGAAGAAGATCTATGCTGAGGTGAACAATCTCCTGCAGGAACCCTACAACAAATATAAGTTAACCATCTTTGCTCTGGAATACCCCATAGAAGTATTGATTCCTAGCAATTTCACAAAACAGGAGAATCGCGACTGGAACAAACTTGACTACAACGGCAATCCCTGGGTAACACCCATGAACAACGAATACAAAATCCGCAATGGGTTGCAGGGGCGTCATATCAGCGCATGGGCCAGTCATGGGAAATACTATGCTTACAAGAAGAGCATGTGGACATGGCAACGTCCTCATCTCTATTGCACCACTGAGGATTTGTTCACTCAAACAATCGTTCTGCCTTATCTTTTTCCCATGCTGGAAAATGCAGGAGCTGTGGTATTCTCGCCACGTGAACGAGACTGGCAAAAGAATGAAGTAATCGTAGACAATGACCTGCCATACGAGAATGGAAAATATGAAGAGGTGAACGGAAAATACGAATGGAAAGATGGCGGTCAAGGATGGGGGCGTCTTCATACCTTCTACCAAGATAAGGAGAATCCATTCGAGGATGGTTCATACAGAATGGCAGTCGCAACTGGAAAACGTCAGCCAAGCAGTATCACATGGACGCCCGACATTCCAGTTGAAGGTGATTATGCTGTCTATGTCAGTTACAAAACCCTGACAAACAGCATCAGCGATGCGATGTATACCGTACGCCATCAGGGAATCAATACACGTTTTCGCGTAAACCAACAGATGGGTGGCGGAACATGGGTTTATCTGGGAACATTCCATTTTGGCGCAGGAGCAACAGAGGATAACTGCATATTTCTGAGCAACCAGAGTGAAGACAATGGAATCGTGACTGCTGACGCTGTCCGGCTGGGTGGAGGAATGGGAAACGTGATGAGGAGCGACACGCTTAAGACCATGATGAGTGGAAGCGGAGTGCCTCGCTATCTGGAAGCATCACGTTATTATGCTCAATGGGCAGGGGCTCCCTACGAAGTCTACTCCCCCTTTGAAAGCAAAGATGACTACAGCGACGATATACGTGGCCGCAGCCTTTTTACCAATTATGTGGGACGAGGGAGCATCTATATGCCAGGTGACAGTGGACTGAACGTTCCTATCGAGATGAGCATTGCCCTGCATAGCGACGCAGGATTCCGTCCTGACATAACACACATTGGCACGTTGGGAATCTACATGTCACGCTTCAACGAAGGATTGACTGATGCAGGAATCTCACGTCTGGCCAGTCGAGATATGGCAGACAACGTGATGTCGCAAGTCACCCAAGATATCCGATACTATTTCGGAAATTGGAATCGACGGCAACTTTATGACAGGAATTATGGAGAAGCACGAGACCCTGGCATTCCTGCAATGATCCTGGAAATGCTATCTCACCAGAACTTTTTCGATATGATACGAGGTCACGATCCATACTTTAAGTTCATTCTGGCTCGTGCAATCTATAAGGGATTATTGAAATACTCAGGCGTAATGCATGGTTACAAACCCGTGACCCAGCCTTTGCCAGTAAAAGAGATGTGTGTGCATGTTGAAGAAGATGGAATTGCCACTTTGACTTGGACTCCCGTAATAGATCCCACTGATGATACCGCAACGCCAGAAGGATACATGGTATATGCCCGAGTTGGTCATTTGGGATACGACAACGGCACACTGGTGAAGAGTGGCTCAAGTTATGAACTGCAATTACAGCCTAATTTGCTGTATCGCTTTCGAGTAGCTGCCATCAACAATGGTGGACGCAGTTTCCTGAGCGAGGAAGTTTGTGCACGATTCTCTCCAGGCGCTCCTCGACTGCTCGTTGTAAATGGATTCCAGCGTGTAGCCGGTCCACAAGTTATCAACAACGAGCAACAATCTGGTTTTGATTTCAGCATTGACCCTGGGGTGGCAGATGTCCGTACAGCTGGCTACTGCGGATATCAATACAATTTCAGCAAGTCACGTCTAGGATATGATTTGGGGCAAAGCGGTGACGAGCTACTTGGAATGATTCTCATGGGCAACACCCATGACTATACAACTCAGCATGCACAGGATTTCCTGACAGGAGGAAACTACACAATTGGTTCCTGCGAAGCAGATGCTTTGGGAGTCATCCCTACAGCAAGCTACCAGATGATGGATGTCATCATGGGAGCTCAACGCGTGGATGGATACAGCGGAAGAATCTACAAGACATTCACTCCCGAGCTACAACAACAACTGCAAACTTATCTGTCTCAAGGAGGTAGGCTAATGGTGAGTGGTGCTTACATCGGAAGTGATATGCAATCATCTTCAGAACAAGCATTTACATCAAAAGTATTAAAGTATCAGTTCATGGGTCAAGAATCACAGGAAAGCTTATCTGCCATCAACGGAATGAATACCCAAGTGAGTCTCTTTAGAAATCCATCTGAACAGCACTATTGGATCACACGCTCAGATATATTACAACCAACAGAGGGAGCATTCAGCACCATGACATACCAGACAGATCAACAATCAGCAGCAATAGCCTATCAAGGTCAGGACTATCGCACAATGGCTTTTGGCTTTCCGTTGGAATGCATTGAGAACACTGAATTACGACGCAGCATCATGTATGCAGCATTACAATTCCTTTTAACCAAATAAGAAAGAACAAATAAAACAACAATATGAGTTACCAAATTCTTTGTAATATGAAGGGGTCTCGCTCGATGACCATCGACGAGAATCATCTTCGCACCATTGAGAAGTTCAACCTCCTTGCCGACTTACTCGACAGTAATGGAATCGTGGACGAAAATGTTCTGAATAAATTGCAATTGAACGCTCGCTCACTATTGGATAACACGAATGGTAATCCAGAATTACTCAATCTATGTAAGGATGTAATATTCCACAATAACATGAAGGCCTTTGCCTTGCATCAATTGATTTTGCTTTACATAGATTGGCAAAAAGAACAATTGGAGAACCTGAAAGGTGAAATAGAAACTGAGGCAGAAGCATAAGGTAATGCCTGAACATCGTCTTTCTGATTGGCTCCCTACGACACGCAAGGAGATGGATTTGCGTGGATGGGATTGTGCTGACGTAATTCTCTTTAGCGGTGATGCTTATGTAGATCATCCCAGTTTTGGTGTATCTGTGATTGGACGTCTACTGGAAGCAGAAGGATTACGTGTAGCAATCATTCCTCAACCAGATTGGCATGGTGACTATCGCGATTTCAGACGTTTGGGGCGACCTCGCTTGTGGTTTGGCATCTCACCAGGATGCATGGATTCCATGGTTAATAAATACACTGCTGCCAAACGCTTACGCAAAGAGGATGCTTATAGTCCTGATGGACGTCATGACATGCGTCCTGAATATCCAACTATCGTCTATAGCAAGATATTGAAACAATTATATCCAGAAGTACCTGTCATTTTGGGCGGTATCGAAGCAAGCATGCGTCGCCTTATGCACTATGACTACTGGAAAGAACGGTTCATGCCAAGTATTCTGGTTGAAAGTGGAGCGGACATGATCACTTATGGAATGGGCGAAAAACCCACTCTGGAGATATGCCGCTTGTTGTTGAATGCAATCGAAAGGTGTGACCCCACTCTAGAATACGATGAAACAGGTGAACCAAGAATCACAACACGTACATTCCGTAAAGTGCTCCAAGAAGAGAACGAGGTAAAGCAGACCGTTTCATTATATCCTCATGTAGACATACGAAAAGATGATATCATACTACATTCATACGAAGAATGCTTAAGTAATCTTAAACTGCATGCCGACAATTTCCGACATATCGAAGAGGAAAGCAATAAGATAAAAGCTCAGAGATTACTGCAAAAGACAGGCAAAACGTGGGTAGTAGTGAATCCACCATTTCCTCCACTGACGCAAGAAGAACTTGACCACAGCTTCGATTTACCCTATACTCGCCTGCCTCATCCCAAATACAAGGGCAAACGAATCCCTGCTTATGAAATGATCAAATTCAGCGTCAATCTTCATCGTGGATGTTTCGGCGGATGTGCTTTTTGTACCATCAGTGCACACCAGGGTAAGTTTATCATGAGCCGCAGTAAAGAGAGCATCCTGCGAGAGGTGAAAGAAATCACTAAGATGCCAGATTTCAAAGGATATATCAGCGATTTGGGAGGCCCGAGTGCTAACATGTATATGATGCATGGGAAGAATCAGAATGCATGCAAAGTTTGCAAGCGTCCATCGTGCATTTACCCACAAATCTGTCCTAATCTGAATGGTGACCACAAACCATTGATTGATATCTATCGTGCTGTGGGTCAAATTCCAGGCATTAAGAAAAGTTTTATCGGAAGTGGTATTCGATATGACATGCTTCTGCATGACTGGTTAGACGAGCATTTGAACAGAAATGCCAAAGAATACACACACGAACTGATTACTCATCATGTAAGTGGGAGACTCAAGGTGGCTCCTGAACATACCAGCGATACAGTCCTGCAACTGATGAGAAAACCGTCTTTTGGACTCTTTTACCAGTTTAAGCATGTATTTGACGGAATCTGTCGCAAGGAACATCTCAATCAGCAGATTATCCCATATTTCATCAGCAGTCACCCAGGTTGTCACGAGGAAGATATGGCAGAACTTGCCATAGAAACAAAGAATTTGGACTTTCAATTGGAACAAATCCAAGACTTCACCCCCACTCCACTTACAATGGCAACAACCTGTTGGGCAACAGGATATCACCCATATACATTGGAACCGGTATACAGCGCAAAGAAGCCACAAGAAAAGCTACGTCAACGCATGTTTTTCTTCTGGTATAAACCCGAAGAACGCAAACAGATTGAACATTATTTAAAATCCATCGGAAGAATAGATTTACTGAACCGATTATTCAATTCTAAAAGATATAAGAAATTATGATGACAGAATGGTTTGAATGCAAAGTAGCATACGATAAGACTATGGAAGATGGTCTCATTAAGAAAGTGAAAGAAACATACTTGGTAGATGCATTAAGTTTTACTGAGGCTGAGAAACGTTTCCTGGCAGAAATACAACCCTATATGAGTGGAGAATTCATGGTTACTGATATCAAGAGAGCAAAGATTGCGGAACTCTTTGAAAGCAACGATGGACAAGACGACCGCTGGTTTAAAGCGAAAGTTGCCTATATCACTCTTGACGAGAAGACAGGTAGCGAGAAACGCACTAATCAGTCCATTCTTGTTCAGGCCAGCGATTTACGTATTGCTGTAAAGAATCTGGATAAAAACATGGCAGGTACATTGGGCGATTATCTGATAGTAAGTGTTGCAGAGACACCAATCATGGATATTTTCCGCTATGTCCCACAAGAGGATGGAGAAACAAGAACGTATTCTGAAACAACAAACAAATAAATGACCAAGATTCAGCAAGAAATAGGCAAGATTATCCAAGAACTGCCTCCGCAAACACATCTGGTAGCTGTCTCTAAGTTTCATTCTACAGAGAGCATTCTGGAAGCTTATGATGCAGGTCAAAGAATCTTTGGTGAAAGTTATGTGAAGGAACTGCAACAGAAGCATGACGTTTTACCTCCAGACATTGAGTGGCATTTCATCGGCCATCTACAAACTAACAAGGTGAAGTATATAGCACCGTACATCAGTTTGATTCATGCTGTTGATACACCAAAGTTGCTATCGGAAATAAGTAAACAAGGAATTAAATGCAACCGGAAGATTCCTTGCCTGCTGGAGCTACATGTTGCCAAAGAGGAGACAAAATATGGATTCAGTCCTCAGGAATGCATAGATTACTTAACCTCCGGCACTTGGAAAGATTTGAAAGGTGCTGAAATTTCTGGCATCATGTGTATGGCAAGCAATGTTGATGACAAAGAGCAGATTGCACGAGAATTTGAAGAAGCATACCAATTTTTCCAGTGTGTGAAAGACCGTTTTTTCCACTACAACAATTCATTCTGCATCCGTTCATGGGGTATGAGTGATGATTATCCAATTGCAATTGAACATGGAAGTACCTTTGTGAGGATTGGAACCAGAATTTTTGGCCAAAGAAAATACTAAAAAGCATCCTTTTTGCACTTTTTTGTCAAAAATGTGCATTTATTGCCCTAATTATTTGTTAGTACAAGGGTAAATTCTTAAATTTGCACAGAAAAAGAAAAAATGTGCAATAAAAATGGCTGAAAGCAATAATATCCCATCATATAATCTTATGATTCAAGAGAGCATCCAGAAGTACTGGAATTTAGACTCTATGACAGATTATAAGATTCAGACTTTTCAATACAAGGATGTAGCTCGTATCATCGAAAAGATGCACATCCTATTTGAACATGCAGGTATTCAAAAGGGTGACAAGATTGCTCTTTGTGGACGAAACTTAAGTCGTTGGGGTGCTGCCTTCTTCAGCATACTGACTTATTGGGCTGTAGCTGTACCCATCCTTCATGAGTTTCATCCCAACCAGATTCACGATATCGTAAATCACAGCGATGCCAAACTGCTTTTTGTTGGAGACAAGGTATGGAGTAATCTCGACGAAAAGACGATGCCTAATCTGGCAGGAATAATCTCCCTGGTTGATTATAGCCTTATTGTTTCTCGAAATGAGAAGTTAACGTATGCTCGCGAGAACTTGAATCTCCTTTTTGGTGAAAAATATCCTCATTATTTCCGTCCTGAGCATCTGAATTATTACGTGAATGACCCTGATGAGTTAGCAATCATCAATTACACCAGCGGAACGACAAGCAACAGCAAGGGCGTGATGATTCCCTATCGCGCTTTGTGGAGCAACTGCGATTTCGCCCATCATGTGTTGGGAAAAGAGATTAAGGCAGGCGACAGAGTCCTGAGTATGCTTCCGATGGCACACATGTATGGCATGGCCTTTGAATTCACCTTTGAGTTTACAGCTGGCGTACATATTACATTTCTAACAAAAATGGCTTCGCCTACGATATTGTTCAAGGCTTTGGCGGAAGTGAAACCTGTCATTTTAATCGTAGTACCTCTTATTATAGAAAAGGTAGTCAAGAAGTCAATACTTCCGAAGATTCAAGATCCCAAAGTTAAGGTTTTAATGATGATGCCGGTTATTGGACAAAGAATTAAACAGAAGATTAACTATCGTTTGACGAAGGCATTGGGAGGAAGGTTTTATGAAGTCATCATTGGTGGAGCAGCTCTCAATCAAGAAATCGATGCGTTGCTTCATGATATTGGTTTCCGATACACCGTTGGATATGGAGCAACCGAATGTGCTCCCATCATAACCTACAATGACTGGAAGGATCAAGTGGTTGGTTCATGCGGTAAGAACGTGATTCATCAGGAGCTGATGATTGATAGTCCAGACCCAGAGAACATTCCTGGTGAAATACTGACACGCGGATTAAATGTCATGCTGGGATACTACAAGAACGAGGAAGCTACTCGCACAGCGTTAGATGCTAATGGATGGTATCATACAGGCGACTTGGGCGTCATGGATGCGCGAGGCAATCTGTATATCAAGGGACGATCCAAGAATATGCTCCTGGGGGCAAACGGACAGAACATTTATCCTGAGGAAATTGAGGACAAACTGAGCAATATGCCATTAATCGGAGAATGTCTCGTGATACAAAAAGGCGAGAAACTCTATGGTTTGGTTTATCCTGATCAGGAACAAGTTAGCAAATTGGGGCTCCAGATGTCTGACGTAAAAGATATCATGGAGCAGAATCGTAAAGATCTGAATCCTGCCCTACCCTCATACGCCCAATTAAGTGGAATCAAGATAATGGACAAAGAGTTTGAGAAAACTCCCAAGAGAAACATTAGGCGATTCCTCTATACAAATACAGAGATTTAATTTGAAAGTTTCTATCCTATTGAAACACCCATTACAGTAGTTGCAGTTTAGCTGTCACGAATATTCTATTTAAGGGGTACAAACTCCACTACCTGAACGTCACGAGGGACGAGGTGAAGGTCCACCTCTACCATTCCTTTGCGACATATTGGACCTCGACTCCGCCCATTTGGGCTGATAAAGTATATTCGACAGGGCTGTGGAATGGAATAGTCAGCTGCTGCAAAACTTAGATGCTGATTCCATTCCTCATCACTGATATTCGCCAAAGCCAAAGCTACTGCACCGTCTGCTGAGCGCCAAGCACCAGCATAAACCATGGGCTCTGACTTCTGGGCACTAGTTACCGTGCTGCCACTGCGTCCTGCATAGATTGAGATACGGGACAGGTTAACATCTGACTCAGGCAGTTCCAAGGGCGGCACACGTGTATAAACCCCATGGAGCAAGTATTTCAAAGCTCGTCTGCGAACCTCCACAATCTTCATCAGGATATCCATCTCCTTTGGTTTCTGTTCCCACAGGAAACTGTGATAGTTGGCCAAAGTGGGCTGCATGCCCCAGACATAGGCGCGGGCCTGTTCCATTCGGAACTGCATGTTAAACTCGTCAGGGAGCGATGTCTCGCGGTTCATGGGTCGGTATTCCTCTGGCCAAAGGTCATCATACGGCGGATAGACCAGCGAGCTGTAGCTGCCGTATGTGATGGCACAGTCATGATAGACTGCCTGATAGAGCGGGATGGTCTCTATGTCTGTGATGCCCAGATAGCGCTCGCGGCTGGCCTCCAAAGTCAGGAAGAGGTCCAGAGAGGGAATCCAATCCTCGCCCGATCCCTCGCCAGCCAGAGTGGCAGGCGCGCGGTGGCGTATCTCCTCGGTTAACTTTTGGAACGAGTTCACCCAGTAGTTCCCTCCGCCAGGACTATGCCCATGTCCTTCTGCATAACAGCGCATGTTCATACAAGCCTGATCCATATACACACCAGCTACACCGTAACGGTTCACCACACTATCTGCCAGCGAGGCATAGCGGTTTCTCCAGAAGTCCGTAGCCATGCACATAGGCGTCAATTTACGACCTGTGAATACGTTGAAGGCATGAGAGAGTAAGCCTCCCTCTGCATTGCGTACAGCATAGCGTTCTGCTCCCTCGCGTTCCCAGCTCTCAGTATTGCTGCCCCACTGGAAAGAGTTCATATAGACCAAGCTATGGATGCCCTTTTTGGCAGCACGACGGACTGCCTTGATGAATGAATCCCGTCCTTCTCTGGGAGGCAGGTATTCTGGGAATCCCTCGTCATAAGAACAACCGTGCCACCAATGCCAGAAGACATTCACCTTATGGTCCGTGCGCTGTTTCAGGTCCAGAGCCTCACGCAACACATTCTCCGATCGGCCACGATTCCATATCCACAAGTCCGTGTCAGTCACCCACTTGGGAGTCAGCCCTTTGCGGAAACGGCTCTCTCTGCACCACCTCTGATGTTGCGCCCAATCGCGATAGATGGCTGCAGCACTGAGCCAGTCGCCATGAAACGGTCCCACAACAGCTTCATATGGCATTTCATACTCGGATGATCCATCCAAGGCAGGATAATGCATCATGCGCCAGTCCGTAGTCAGGCTCTCAAATCCTATCTCATAGTTCTTCGAATATGAGAGTGTGTCGTTTGAGGCAAAGTACATGCCCATCCCCTCTCGACCATACAAAGCCATCATCTGCATAGACAGACTGCCTGGACTCTGCCAAGAGAACGAGACACGAGGTCTCTCACGATTCACTCCAGATCGAGGCGAATGAATAAGACTACCCAACCATGTGGAAACAGCCAGATTCTCGTCTGCAGCCCCACTCTCTCCTGGAACATCCGTGCATGGGAGGATTCCGCTGATGATAGGGAACTGTATTTCGCTTATAGAAAGCTGCCCTCCAGCATGGGAGAAGTTGCTGGAAGCTTTCACTTTAAGCCGCCACCTCACCAGTGAGGAGTTCTCGTCCAGTCTCACCCTAGCCGTCACGCAAATCCCATCAGGCTTATACCAATTGATGTCTAGTCCCAGCGCCACAAGAGTTGTCTCCACGTGCGTAGCCTCATCTGGTATGCAGAGCGAGCCGTCCTTCATCCTGATTAGCCACAGTGGCCCTCCGTTGCCGTTCAAAAGTTCGTGTCTCCTCGTCTCGTCTTTGAATGAAAAGAGTCTACCCGTTGCCTCTTCAAACGAGAGTGTCACAAGCCCGTTACTCACTGTCTCAGCCACAGCATTTAAAGAGGTCAGACAGACCAGACAAAGTGCAAATTTCCTACTCTTCAAACCAAATTTATATCTACTTTCATGAGAATAATTCATAGGAATAATTTGAATATTCGAGTGTAAAGATAATCATTTTCATCGACATAACCCAAAAAACTGTTGAAAACGAAAGGAACCTCGCAGATAATGTGTACCTTTGCCGTCAGAGTGCACTTCCGCATGTATTATAAAAGATAAAAAACATCAAACAGAATACTGCTTAGCATGAGAACCAAACTATTCCTTCTTTTGATTGGCTACTTTGCTGCCATAGGACTCCATGCAGAGGTTTTTCTGCATAACGAGAACACAATTATCATCGCGGCCGACAACTCAGTACAAGCCGATAAAGAGCAGGCCAACTTCGTTTGTTTAGGTCGGAATGATGAGCAAGTGTTGCAGAAAGCCATCGACATGCTTTCTGGTGAGCGCAAACTGTCGAAGAAAGGCGGAACAATAGTGTTGCTGCCTGGCGATTATTATATTGATGCTTTCAATCGTGAGAACAAAAACAGCAGGGTGGCTGTACTGCTCCCATCAGTCAAGTCTTCCCCAGAGGTATTCAGTATCTCAGTCAAGGGAGCCAACCACAACACGGAGTGCTCCGTAGTCCATCTGTCTCAAAGCGGCTATGAAGCCCTGGAAAACGAGGGTAGCTATTCGATCTTTGCTTGCAACAACCATGTGGACTACTGCCATTTCTCGTTCACCGACCTAAAGATAACCTTGCCTGGCGGCAAGAAGAACATCGTATGCTTGGATGGCAGACAGATGGGCTCGATGGAGTGCCGCAGAGTGAAATGCGTCGTAGAGAACCACTCCACTTGGGATACTCCGACTGATAAGATTAACCTGCCCGTAGAGGGCTGTATCGCCCTGTGTGGTTGCTATTTCAATTCCAACTCCTGGAATTACGTGTGGGAAGCTGTCTATGCCCTCGGATTCGGTCAGGGATTTGCGTGTGGAGGCGAGCACCTGCTCTGCATCAAATGTGTGGCATGCTATGGGAAATACGGATTCACCTTTGGAAACTACTATCCGTCCGACTGGTCCTCGCGCCACACCAACACGCTCATTGACTGCACGGATGAAGCTAATGCCAACTTTTTCAAGTTTGCTCCCAACATTGGCAAGCAAACCATCATCATCCAGAACCTGAACCTTGAATACTGGCCTCAGTGGTTCGCCATCGAGGGAGAAGGGCACTATGCAACAGAGACAGTACCAAATCAATGGAACGGACAGGTCAACTACACGATGAACCGTGGCGGCTCCAACCTGCCCAACGTGACTGACCACTTCTGGGCCGACGGCAGTGGCCACAACTTCCAGTCCAGAAACAACCTTCACAAGAAGATCTGCTCATCGGAAGAACGGCGTTCGTACTATCCCAACTATGGCCAGGAATTGTTTGACACAACACTAAACAAGTGGCTCATCTGCATAGATCCTGCCAACAAAACGTGGTGTGATGCATCGGGTTCAGTAATCAAGGATGAATAATAGAATATCATATCCAGGAATCTGAATTTTTCACGAAACCAGACACATTCAAAGTTCTTTGGAAGACAACACGTCGAAACTCGAAAGACAACACGTTGAAATCGCAAAGACAACGTGTTGAAACCACAAAGACAACGTGTTGAAATCGCAAAGACAACGTGTTGTATTTGCGACACCACACATATGGTTCAATCTGACCATTCAGGGGGCACAAAAAGGATCAGCATATCATGGATGGCGAAAGATTTCAACTGAAAGCAAATCGCTCTACACTCTATACCCAGGGGCTTACGTGAAACCACATTCTTCGTTATTTCGCATCACAACTGCCAAATAAAGGCTTTGGAGCTTGACAGCGAATTGATGATCTCGCTGTACTGAAAGCCGTATGATATACATCGAAGACCCAGCACTTTGTCGATAGCGGGACCCACGTAACGGGAAAATAACTCTCTCAAATAAAATATTCCTCCAAAAGGAGTGATTTTATCAGATTTTATTTGTACCTGTGCAAAGTCATTGATGATTTTGCTTGTCTTGAACTGCAGCACTAGGGTAAGTAAAAAATCTGATATGGCAAAATCCTGGGCACCTTATTTGATACTCAGGAACTTACTATAAAGAAAGTTAAACTAATGTGCTGCGGAATTTAGGTTATTAACATTTTTTCAAAAATGAAAAAGAATCTTTTGTGGATGATGGCTGCCATTCTTACCTGCGGCTTTGCATTGACAGCGTGCGACAAGGACGACGAAGAACCCGAAATCCCCGCAACTCCCAAGGTGGCAACAGTAGATGTCGAGTACAAAATTAAAATCGATGATGCCACCAAGACATCCATCCAGAAGGCTGTCACCTTCACTGTCGAGTACTACGATCGCGACGGCAAGCTCGTTACGTCCGAGCCTCTGAAGTATGGCAACACTGAGTGGAACTTAAGTCACACCATCACTGAATTCCCCTCTATCTATGGCATCAAGGTCACTGTAGCCCCCAAGGCTGACCTCTCAGGCATTAGCGACAACGACGAGTTTGATGTCGTTTACGATGTCCTCGTCACTGGTACTCCCAAGGATGCCACCGGCAAGACTCTTGATGGCGTAAGCGTAAGGAAGACAACCGTCAAATATCCTGGTCTCGACATCAAGGCCGTAGCTGCCGACAACGAGAAGTTTGTTGACACCTTCTTCTATACTGTTGATGCTAACGGTGCCATCTCCGCCAAGTTGATGGAGGGGGTACTGGATTAAGTGATGGCAGAGTGATGCTTATTTAGCGGGCCTCAACATCAACAATTCATAAACATTCATAAATTCAGGCACAAAGTTACATAACAAGCAACAGAATTAATCGGAAATGATTACTTTTGCAACAATATTAATGGCATAGCAAGACAAATCTTTTATTACCCTCATGAATCAAATAGAGGAAAGACTTTATCAATGGGGCTACATAAAAAACTTGTATAAATGAAAACATTAGGAAACATCATATGGGTCGTATTTGGTGGCCTGCATATTGCTCTAGAGTATTTCATCGCTGGGCTGGTACTGATGATAACCATTATCGGCATACCTTTCGGTTTGCAAAGCTTGAAGTTAGGTATGCTTGCTATCTGGCCATTCGGTACGAAAGTAAAGTGGAGGGAATCGCAGCCGAGTTGTCTGAGCATGTTCATGAATGTGCTGTGGTTCTTCGTAGGGGGCATCTGGATATTTCTTACCCACATGTTTTATGGTATCATCTTTTGCATAACCATCATAGGCATACCATTTGGAAAGATGCATTTCCGACTGGCAAAGTTGGCATTATCGCCATTTGGCATGGAGGTCGTGTAGAAGGTGAAAGAAGATTCCCTTGAGAAAAGTACATAACAAGCAGGAAGAGGAGGGCATTATTCCTCCACTTCCTGCTTGTCTCTCTTATAAAAAGGTTGAAATTATTATTCTGTATCCTTTGCCATTGCTTCAGCAATCTTGGCAGAGATTTCCTCACAAATCTCAGGGTTATCTTTAAGGATAGCCTTACATGCATCACGCCCCTGAGCCAATTTGCTTTCTTTATAGCTGAACCATGAACCGCTCTTGGTGATAATGTCGTACTGCACACCCAAATCAACTATCTCACCTACCTTGCTGATTCCCTCGCCAAAGGTAATCTCAAATTCAGCTTTGCGGAAAGGAGGTGCAACTTTATTCTTGACAACCTTTACACGAACTTGGTTACCAACCACCTCCTCGCCATCTTTTATACTGGCGACACGACGGATATCCAGACGAACACTTGCATAGAATTTCAAAGCATTACCACCAGTTGTGGTCTCAGGATTGCCAAACATGACACCAATCTTCTCACGCAACTGATTAATAAAGATACAGGTAGTGTTGGTCTTGCTGATAGTAGCAGTAAGCTTACGAAGAGCCTGGCTCATCAAACGAGCCTGCAACCCTACCTTATTGTCTCCCATATCACCTTCTATCTCTGCCTTTGGAGTTAGGGCTGCCACAGAGTCAACTACAACGATATCGATAGCGGAACTCCGAATCAGCTGATCTGCAATCTCCAAAGCCTGCTCACCATTGTCAGGCTGGCTGATCAACAGGTTGTCGACATCCACACCCAATTTCTTGGCATAGAAACGGTCAAACGCATGCTCCGCATCAATGAAGGCTGCAATGCCACCAACCTTCTGAGCCTCAGCAATAGCATGGATGGCCAATGTTGTCTTACCAGAAGACTCTGGACCATAAATCTCGATAATACGTCCACGTGGATAACCTCCTACGCCCAATGCCTGATTAAGTGAAATGGATCCTGTCGGGATGACATCTACCTGCTCGAAATGCTCGTCACCCAATTTCATGATGGAACCCTTACCAAAGTCCTTCTCTATCTTGCTCATCGCAGATTGCAATGCCTTCAGTTTAGCCTCCTTCTCGTCCAAAAGAGCTTTTTCAATTTCTTTCTTTGCCATAATTCTGTATTTTGTTTATAAATGTTTTTTTAATGTCTTATAGGGTATTATTATAGATTACACGCTACTGCCTTTCCTGTGTATTGTATTTCCTGCTTTTTGCCATCTGGAGTAATGATGGTAAAACTACGCTTCTCCAGCATACCAGGATAAGTTCCCTTGCGTTCGCCTATGGTCAGCGTATGGGTGCTCTCTTTCCACGTGATGGAGATTGTAGAGTAAACACCTTTCTCGTAGTTGTAATTGTCACCTTCATCTTCATAGAGCGTGAAGGTAGCATCGCCACCTGGATATACGCGCAGTTCAAGATTGTCCCATTGCTTTTCTCCCACATATTGCATAACAGGGCCCAGAGGCAGGATACTTCCTGCACGAATGAACATAGGTACGTAATTCAACTGTGTCTCTAAGGTAATCATCTGTCCACCTGCATAGCGCTTGCCTGTCCAGAAATCATACCAGTTGGCACCCTTCGGCAGATATTTCTGAATGATCTTGGGTTCTGTCCAATCAATGCCTCTCTGATCATCCTGCTGATTTCTCACATCCTTACGGTCCCAGCCTGTCATGGCGTTGGTGCGGATGATTTTCTCCTCTGTATACTGAGGATCAAGAATGGGTGCAGCCAAAATGCTGCGTCCAAACATAAACTCATCTGCCATATCCCATACTCGGCGGTCCTTGGCAAAGTCACTAAACAATGGACGCAGATAACTCTCGTTGTTGCTTGTCACTTGCCATGCTGTACTATATAAATAAGGTAGGAGTTGATAGCGCAGACGTATAGTTTCCTCTATTGCATCATAGACAGGATCACCCTTTTGGCCAAACTGCCAAATTTCACGTGGAGCATCGGCACCATGACTACGGAAGACGGGACAAAAAAGTCCGTACTGCATCCAACGGACATAAAGTTCCTGAAACTGCGGATTATGCGGAGCAGAACCACCACCACGAGTATTGTATGAGCCACAGAAGAAACCGCCTATATCGGTATTGAAATTGGGATTGCCAGTCAAAGAGAAACTCAGGCCGGCGGGAACCTGCTTGCGCAACATTTCCCACGACGAGTTGACATCACCACTCCACATGTTGGAGCCATAATGCTGCTGACCAGCGAAACTGCTTCGCGTCATGATAAACACACGCTTTTCTGGTTGAGAGTCAGCAGTTGAAAGTTGACAATTGCGCTGGGCTTGATAGACGCCACGGACAGTCTCTAAGGGGAAGGCATTGCGAAGAGAGCGCCATGTGCCACCTTCCTGCCCAGCCTTATGGGCATACGTGGCAGGGCTGCCATCGAAACAATCAGGATCCGTAGAATCCATCCACCACGCATCAGTACCATAATCATAGAGCGTCTTGAGGTGTCTCCAATAGATATCGCGTGCCTCAGGAGAGAAAGCATCATAAACCTTCACACCTGAAGGATAGTCTTTACGTGGAGGCCAAAAAGTAAGTCCGCTCTGAGGCCAAGTCTCGAAATCAAACAGCAGATCCTTTTCCTTCAGCTCACGATATGCTTTAGTCATTGGACCGAAACTTGCCCAAATTGAAATCATGAAATGAGCCCCCAGCTTGTGAACCTCATCAATCATCTGCCGCCCATTTGCAAAGTCCTCTGAAAGGAAATCCATTGCGTTCCACAAATAATTGGAACCCCAGTACTGCCAATCTTGGATGATGCCATCAAGAGGTACTCCCAACTTACGGTATTGCTGCACAATACCCAATGTCTCGCTGGCTGTCTTATAACGTTCCTTGCTTTGCCAATAGCCATAGGTCCACAAAGGGAACATAGGCACATCACCCGTGAGATAACGCATCTGCCCAATGACACCGTCGGCAGAACCGCCGTACATGAAATAGTAGTCGATAGCCTCACCCACCTCGGAAGTCAACGACATACCATTCTCGTCATCATCGAACTGCGTTGGCGAATAGTTGTCCCAATACAGTCCCCATCCTTTTATGCTTTGGATGACATTCTGGAAATCCTCCAGATTGGACTGCTCCATACGCTTGTGTTCGCCACGACGGTTCATCTTACCGTTTTGGATGGTGCCCAATCCATATATGGCTTCGTCCTTGTCAAGCTCGAACATTTGGCGAACGCTTTTCTCAACGCCAGACTCTACAACCCAAGCTTTTTCCTGTAGCAAGACTTTGCCTTTGGCCGACAAAAAAGTCAGACATTTAGAGGCAGGATTCAGTTTTACCGTCAGTTCCCTGCTCTTCCATGTATTGCCATTGTGTGTGGCAGCTCCATCCTGAGGTTTTGCTATCACGACAAGGCTCTTGGGCTGTTTGCCATCTGGAGATTTAATCACATGAACGATGAAAGGCGTGATGAATTCCACCTTGACCTCCTGGGCCATGATGACCATTCCTGTCAGAAGTCCTGACAATAAAAGCAAAATCCTTCTCACGATTATATAAAGGGTCTAATAATTACAGCTCCAGATCGACATCGTGCAACTCAAACCAGGGTAAACCTTGCTTGTTAAGCTGCTCCATGAAAGGATCTGGATCGAACTCCTCGACATTGTGCACACCTGGCTTCTTCCACTTCCCTGTCAAGAACATCATGGCTCCAATCATGGCAGGCACACCAGTTGTATAACTTACGCCTTGCATGCCTGTCTCTTCGAAGGCTGCCTGATGAGAGCAGTTGTTGTAGACGTAATAAGTATGCTCCTCGCCTCCCTTCAAACCACGAATACGGCAACCGATAGAAGTCTCTCCATCGTAGTTGTTGCCCAAATCCTGAGGATTGGGAAGGACGGCTTTGAGGAACTGTAGAGGCACAATCTTGACCACAGCATCACCACTTCCGTCTGCCTTAGGTGCCTTATACTCAATCTCATCAATACGGGCCATACCAATATTCTGTATGACATCCAGATAATTCAAGTACTGCTGGCCAAAAGTCATCCAGAAGCGGGCACGCTTGATGGTAGGATAATTGATGACCAACGACTCAATCTCCTCATGATGAAGCAGATAGCTCTCCTTAGGACCAATATTGGGATAGTTCAGCGGCTTGTGAATCTCCATCGGTTCCGTCTCGATGTATTTCCCATTTTCGTAATAAAGACCCTTCTGAGTTATCTCGCGGATATTGATCTCAGGATTGAAATTCGTGGCAAAAGCCTTATGATGATTGCCTGCATTGCAGTCCACGATATCCAGGTATTGAATCTCGTCGAAGTGATGCTTGGCTGCATAGGCCGTGAAGATGCTGGTGACACCAGGATCGAAACCACATCCCAAGATAGCAGTCAAGCCTGCCTTCTCGAAACGCTCGCGGTAAGCCCATTGCCAGCTATACTCAAAGTGAGCCTCATCCTTGGGTTCGTAGTTGGCGGTATCCATGTAATTGCAACCCGTGGCAAGACAAGCGTCCATGATTGTCAAATCCTGATAAGGAAGGGCCAGATTGATGACGATCTCTGGTTTGTAGCTTTCGAAAAGCGCAATCAACTCGTCCACCTTGTCAGCATCCACCTGAGCTGTCTGGACCCGTATCCCATACTTCTCATTCAACACTTGAGCCAACTTGTCGCACTTGCTCTTGGTACGGCTGGCGATCATGACTTCTGTAAATACCTCTGGATTCTGTGCCACTTTATGGGCGGCCACTGTGGCCACTCCACCGGCTCCTATTATAAGAACTCTTCCCATTTGTTGTTTGGTTTGTGTTTGGTTTATTCTTTCTTCACATGGAAAACTTCATGATTTTCCCTTTTTCGCAATGCAAACATACAAAAAAAAGTTCAAAGCCACAAGACTTTGAACTCTTTTTGCATTTATTACCCTAAGCGGAAGGTTTAGAAACCGCCAGGTCCGCCGAATCCACCAGGACCACCCATACGACCGCCGCCCATACGGCCATCTCCTTGACGTCCGTTGCCTTGACGCCCATTACCCTGACGTCCATCGCCACGCTGCCATTGCTGGCCGCCGTTACGACGCGGCTGGGCAAAGATTCTGACCAACTGCTGAGGGGTTAATATCTTAGAGAACTCAGCGCAATACTTCTTCTGGATCTCCAGACGGTTCTGCATGGCAGCAATCTGCTTCTCCTGACGGTCGAAGCTTTCCTTAATCTTGGCCGTTGCCTCCTCGTCACTCAGTTTCTTCTTGCTGTCATCCTCATTCTCAGGACGGCGCAGGGATTCCATACCACTAGCCAACTCGTTCTGATACTTCGTGAAAGTCTCGATGAAAGAAGACTTTGCATCGTCCTTCAAATCAAATTCCTTTGCCAAGTGGTCTGCTTGTCTCTGAACCATCTCTGCACGCATCTTAGCGCGATCTTCTGGAGAGTTGTTCTCATTCTGCGCGAAGGTAGCTGTACTTATTCCCAGCATCATTGCTACCATTAAAATAGATTTCTTCATTTTCAGTCGTTTTTTTTTATTGTTTTTTACTTGTTTTGTATTCGCGATACACCATTATGACATCCTCATCGAGAAAAAGGTTTAACCTCATTTCCTGATTTTATGTTTTTTAACCAAGCCATGTCGAGAACAGATCCACGAATCCATCCCCCTCATTCACCCTTACTCTCCCCAAGGTCTTAATTCATGCGCAGAAAAACGCAACACGTTGAAACCCCAAACACAACACGTTGAAATTGCAAACACAACACGTTGAAATTGCAAACACAACACGTTGAGTCACGCAACTCAACACGTTGTCTTTTTTCTCTCTTCCTGCGCTTGCAATAAACTCCACATGTTTTTCCTTGATTAAATTCACGTTTGCCTCGATTAGAATAATATCGCACCTCCATTAACTTCGTTTTCTTCCGTCAGGTTCTTTGCTAGCAAAGCGGCAAAGCCGAGTGTAATGCCAACAAACGTTTCAATTAAGCCGAAAGGAGATATAAACTCGCTTGATTTATCCTGAGGCGAAGAATGGTCGGATGAAATCCAACTAAGACGTGCCGCCCATGAAGTCCACGACATTGCCGATGGCAGATATGATGGGCAAATACAGAAGTTCCAGCAAGGGGTGTCGAAATAGCTAGCTGCTATAATAGCAGTCCGATAAATTGGAATTTGCGCGTATGTCAATATCCGAAATACTTCTTGCAATAAACGCTCATCAGACTGTCGTAGCGCATAGCGCAATCTTCATCATCCATGAGTGTGTGCCATGAATTTGGGAAAACAATCAAGTCGTATGGCTTGCCAAGGCTATCAAATCTTGCTTGAAGTGCATGGTAGTGGTCTGGCTTGACCAGCCAGTCTTTTTCACCATAGGCAAAAATGGCTGGCAGGGCAGTAGAATCATTAATATAGTGGATGGGAGAAACCTGCAGCTTGATGCTATCGAGTTGTTCACCTGTCAGTGAGGATGCGCTTATGCGTTCCCCAGTGCAGCTAAATACGAAGTTCTCCAAATCTGCGGCTTTTGCGTTACCATTGTATGGAAACAGTATCCGCAAATCTGCCGGTCCCACCTTGACTGCGGTAAAGCGTAACGGAAGTTGGTGAAAATGACTGTAGGCGTACATCATAGCCAGATGCCCGCCTGCCGATGTGCCACAAATAGCCATTTGCCGGATATGAACATTTTTCATCGCTGCAAATCTTGTGATCTGCCCGATACAAGAGTCTATCTCCTCAATCATCGCGGGTATCGAAGCACCTTCTTCATTCAGCAAAGTGTAGTTCATAGTTGCTGTTACATACCCCTTCTGTACCCATGTGTAGCAGTCGCCGTGATGCTCATTCTTGTCGCCGCCCATCCACGAACCGCCATGAACATATAGGATAAGTCCAAGACTGTCCTTCTGCTCTGCATCATTTGGTAGAAATAGGTCGTAGGTATTGTGCTCACGATACCCATAGGCCACGTCGGCAAATCGCTGACCATACTCGTCTTTCCAGCGGGGCTTATTCACATAAACAACAATGGCGCCTGCAATGCATAAAAGCAAAATCGCAACCAACAGACAGCCACAGCCTTTTTTGATACGACTCTTTGGTTTCATATTGCAAATTCCGATTTATCTGTCAATTGGTGTATGTTCAATCTTGGATTCCTCATCAGTCGCTTCCAGTTTCATAATCACAGGGCGCAGACCATCATTGCAGCTGACAATGGCAACACCTGGTTCCTTGATCCAGTCTCCATAGTAGAACAGACCTTTGTCTGCACCATGTGCCAAGGCGAACACA
>JAEEGK010005992.1_pt1 | contig 29306 bp, 19 predicted proteins | sample 8958771 | NCBI WGS metagenome assembly JAEEGK01 (sample SAMN16246547, study PRJNA631951) | gut metagenome | biome: gut microbiome; feature: rumen; material: SC-attached | host: Bos | place: Iran: Karaj | collected 2018-10 | reverse complement strand
GGGCATATTCTAAAATGCGTTTGATTGCTTCTGGGGTGTATCCGTGATGCCAATGTTCGTAAGCAATATTATAGCCGACACTCCACACATCAATATCTTCATGATAATAAAGGCCGCCACTGCCAATGAGCTCGCCTGTAGATTTTAATACAAATCCATAATCAAGCTTTTTTTCATCTTCGTATAAAGATTCAAGCCATTCGCGGCCTTCTTCCACATTCTTATACAAAGGATAAATCATATATTTATTTACGCGGGGATCGCCTGTCCATTTAAAAACCGCTTCTAAATCATCAATTGTGAGTGGACGGAGAATGAGGCGTTCGGATTCCAGGGTTGGTAAAATTATTTTTGACATATGATTTCTCCTTTGTGTGGTATTTATAAAAGGTATATCATTTTTATACAAAAAACAATAAATTGTGTTATAATAAGTTTAGGATATAAAATGCCAACAGTTTTTAGAAAAGATGAATTTAGATTTTATTTTTTCTCTAGAGAAGAAACACGAAAACATATTCATGTTTCTTCTCCAAATGGGGAAGCAAAAATCTGGATTGAACCTGAAGTTTCTGTTGCAAAAGTTGTAAATCTTTCACAACAGGAAGTAAATAAAATTGTTGCTTTGGTAAACGAAAACCTGGAGATAATAAATGAACACTGGAACAGCCACTTTAGTAAAAACTAAAATAGCAGAAATTACAAATATCTCTCCATTTGGATTTTGGGTTTTATTAGATGATGAAGAATTTTTTATAGACTTTAAACAGTATCCTAGTTTTTATAACGCAAAAATTTCAGAAATAAATGATTTTACAATAGATGCCATGGGAAACTTTCATTGGGAATCTCTGGATGTTGATATTGAAAAAGATGCGATTGAACATCCAGAGAAATATCCTTTGGTTTATAATTAAAACACCTTGTGAAAAGTCTTTGCCTTAAAGGTTTCGCTGCCGTCGAGTTTGGTGTATTCGGTATCTTCATAAAAAGACATGCCAAGCTTTTCCATGACGCGGCGGGAACCTTCGTTGCCTATGGCAAAGGTGCCGGCAATAACATGAACTCCGTATTTTTCCTGGGCATATTCTAAAATGCGTTTGATTGCTTCTGGGGTGTATCCGTGATGCCAATGTTCGTAAGCAATATTATAGCCGACACTCCACACATCAATATCTTCATGATAATAAAGACCACCGCTACCGATGAGTTCGCCTGTTGATTTTAATACAAATCCATAATCAAGCTTTTTTTCATCTTCGTATAAAGAGTCAATCCATACGCGGCCATCTTCTGCAGACTTGTACAAGGGGTAAATCATGTATTTGTTTACGCGGGGATCGCCGGTCCATTTGAAAACTGCTTCCAGATCTTCAAGGGTGAGAGGGCGTAAAATAAGACGTTCTGTTTCTAAGGTTGGGAGGATGATTTTTGACATAGAGATATCTCCTAATATGAGATCCCGAAACAAGTTCGGGATGACGATGACATGGATTGCTTCGTCGCTGCGCTCCTCGCAATGACGAGTCTGGCTAAATATCCAGATTAGCGTAGCTGGAGTTTTCTTCGATGAAGCGGCGGCGAGGTTCTACTTCTTCGCCCATACATACAGAGAAAATTTTGTCTGCGGCCATGGCGTCCGGAATTGTAACTACGCGCATTTTGCGGTGAGCCGGGTCCATGGTTGTTTCCCAAAGCTGCTTTCCGTCCATTTCACCAAGACCTTTGTAGCGCTGAACATCGGCTTTGTCTCGCTGGTCACCAAGAGCTTCCAGAGCTGCATCGCGTTCTGCATCGCTGTAACAGTAAACAGGATCTTTCTTTCCAAGCTGTACCTTAAAGAGTGGAGGCATGGCAAGATAAACATAACCGTGCTCAATAATCTGAGGCATGTAGCGGAAGAAGAAAGTCAAAAGCAGAGTACGGATGTGCGAACCGTCGACATCGGCATCGGCCATGATGATGATTTTATGATAGCGTAATTTGTCAATGTTAAAGTCTTTTCCAAAGCCAGCGCCAAGACTAGCAATTACAGGCTCAAGCTTATCGTTGTTCATAACCTTTTCAGGACGAACCTTTTCTACGTTAAGCATCTTTCCCCAGAGTGGCAAAATAGCCTGAGTCTTTGGGTCGCGGCCTTTCTTTGCAGAACCACCGGCAGAGTCTCCTTCGACTATGTATACTTCGCAAAGTTCAGGATTTTTCATTGAACAGTCAGACAATTTTTCAGGCAATCCAAAACCATCACTCATGGTCTTTTTGCGCATATTGTCTTTTGCCTTGCGGGCTGCAATACGGGCCTTGGCTTCGTCGATAGCCTTCTTCAAAATTGCTTCGAGGGTTGCAGGATTCTGTTCAAAATATATTGTGAGCTTTTCTTTTACAATCTGATCTACAATTGTGCGGACTTCTGTGTTACCAAGTTTTTCCTTTGTCTGACCTTCAAACTCAGGCTCCGGAACCTTCATAGAAATTACAGCTGTAAGACCGCTGCTCAAATCTTCGTAAGTAAGCTTTTCTTCCTTGTCCAGATTTTTCTTGAGCTTTTCGTTGGCTTCAAAAAATTTATTCAAAACAAAACGAACGGCAGAGCGGAAACCTTCAAGGTGAGTACCACCGTCGCGTGTGTTGATGTCGTTTACAAAGGTGCGCACGTTCTCAGAATAACCTGAATTATAGTGCATGGAAATTTCTGTAATTACATCATCCTTTTCTTCTTTGATGTAAATTGGTTCAGCCGGAACAACTGCTTTTCCTTCGTCAATTTCTTTTACAAACTCGTTGATACCGCCTTCAAACTTAAGCACTTCTTCCTTTGGATTTTCAAGGCGCTCATCACGGAAAATAATTACAACACCGGAGTTCAAAAAAGCAAGCTCGCGCAAACGGTCTTTAAGAACATCGTAATCGTAAGTTGTAGTTTCTGTAAAAATTGTTTTATCGGCCTTCCAGCGGATTGTTGTACCATGCTCGTCCGGACCAATATCGCCTATAATTTCTACTTTTGTTTTTGGAACTCCGCGTTCGTACTTCTGCTGGTAAACATGTCCGTCGCGTTTTACTGTTGCTTCCATCCAGTCGGAAAGAGCGTTTACACAGGAAACACCAACACCATGCAAACCACCGGAAACTTTATAAGAACCCTTATCAAATTTACCACCGGCATGAAGGCGGGTCAAAACCAGTTCGAGGGCAGAGATTTTTTCTGTAGGGTGAATGTCAACAGGAATACCACGTCCGTTATCTTCGACACGGCAAATATCATCACGCTCAAGAGCAACAACAACAGTATCACAAAAGCCAGCCATGGCCTCATCGATTGAGTTATCTACTGTTTCATAAACAAGGTGATGAAGTCCTCTTGGACCTGTAGAACCAATATACATACCAGGTCGTTTGCGAACTGCTTCGAGTCCTTTTAAAACCTGGATGTTACTTGCACCGTAATCTGCCGACATTTTTGTTTCCTTTACAATGATTTTGAATATTTCATTTTAACTGAAAAAAATATTAAATTCAATGTATAAAAATGACATCATATTATCTGGCTCCCAGTCACAAAACGGGGGCCAAAAGCGTCGGCTAGCCGACTTGACGCTGACTGTTGCAATGGAACTATTGACTGCCGCTGCGCGGCATCAACAGTCAGAGTCATTTTGTCCCCCGTTTTGTTCCTTCGCGCCAGATTAGTAGATTTTTTTTTACATTGATTTTTTTTCCCATAAATTCATATACTAAAAATCCTTGTAAATGACCAAATTTCACTTGAAGAATTTCCGTAACTCGGTGATAATGAACTCATGGCAAAAGAGTTGTATAGAGAAGCTTTCCAGTATGCAATGGATGAGCTCAAAAAAGAATATATTTCAAAAAAAGAAGAAGAGTTTTTTACTGTTTGGTTCAATATGGTTTATGTGGAGGATTCTGTAGATACTATTACTGTATCAGTTTCTTCCCCTTTTATGAAAACTATGATGACCACTAAAGGAACCTTTGCCATTGTAGAAAAAAAGCTGCTTGAAACAACAGGTCAAAACATTAAAATCAGCTGCATTGTAAATAATAATTCAGAAGAAGTTTCCGACTCTGCCGAAAAAGAAGCTGCTTCAAAAGAAAACCAGAATGAACCAAATTTCACAAAAGATTTTAAATCAGATTTATCAAATTTTGATGAAGAGTTAGGTTCAGATAACAAAGAAGAACCTCCTTCCGGCAAATTTAAAAAGCATCCTCTTATGCAGGAAAACTTTACTTTTGATACCTTCATTCCCGGCGAAAACAGTGACTTTGCATATAAAGCTTCTCTTGCTGTAGCTAAAAATCCTGGAAAACTTTATAACCCTATTTTGATTTATGGTGGTTCAGGACTTGGAAAAACTCACTTAATGCAGGCAATTGGAAATTATATTTACAACAACGGCGGAGAAAAATTAAAGATCTATTATGGTTCTGCAGAAAGCTTTACTAACGAATTTACAAGTTCTCTTGCTTCTCAAAAACCAAATCTTTTTAAGAACAAATATCGTAATCTTGATGTTCTTCTTCTTGATGACATTCACTTTTTAGATAATAAAAAAGGTGTTCAGGAAGAACTTTTTTATACATTTAATGCTCTTCATGAAAAATCTGCTCAGATGGTTTTTACCTGTGACCGTCCAATTAAAGAAATTAAAAATATGACTGATCGTCTTGTAAGCAGACTTTCGAGTGAACTTTGTATTGATATTACAATTCCTAATTATGAAACTCGAGTTGCTATTCTTAAGAAAAAACTTGAGCTTACAGAAAAAACTCTTGATCCCGAAATCATTGATTATATTGCAAAGAATGTTGAAACAAACGTTCGTGAACTTGAGTCTGCCTTAAAACAGATTCTTGCTTATGCAGATATTGTTGATCAAAAGCCAACTTTGGAAATGGCAAAAAACCAGCTCAAAGATATTTTAAACAGCAACCAGGCACAGAATATTTCTCTTGAAATAATTCAGAAAGTTGTTGCAGATAATTATCAGATTTCTATTTCTGAACTCAAAGGTAAAAAGCGAGATAAAAAATATGTGTTCCCTAGACAGGTTGCAATTTATATAGCTCGAGAACTTACCGAAATTTCTTATTCAGAACTTGGAAATGAATTTGGCGGCAAAGATCATTCTACAATAATGCACGCTTACGAAAAAATTGCAGAAAGCATTAAGATGGATTCTAACCTTGAATCAAAAATAAATATTCTTATAAGAGAAATTAAGGAGTATAAAAAGTAATTTTTCTAATAACTTGTTTGAATTGTTGAAATATTGGTGTATAATTGTGTATAACTTGTTGAATATTTATGGAAAAAGTATTTAACAGCCAATAAAATGTGGATAAGTGGATAAGTTGTGAATTAAAATATCGTGCTTATAAACTTTCTAAATCTTTGTAATATAAAGAAATAAATCGTTTATTCACTAAATTCACACACCATATTATTACTACTACTAAATTTATAAATTTAATATATAATAAATAAAGTATATTCAACGTATACTAAAGGAGACAAAAAAATGAGATTTACTTTTGATCGGGATGCAATGATTAAGGAAATTTCTATTGCACAGGAAATTATCACAAACAAAAGTCCAGTTACTATTCTTTCGAATATTCTTCTTATTGCAGAAAATAATTCTCTTACAATAAAAGCAACAGATTCTACTGTAAAGTTTACAACAACAATTCCGGTAGATATTCAGGAAGAAGGAAGAACAACAATTTATTGTGATAAGTTCATGAGTATTATTTCTTCTATTCCTTCTGGTGATGTTGAATTCATTAAAGAAGATATAGCTGTAACAATTAAACCAATTTCTAAAAGAGTTAAGTTCCAGCTTAAGAGTCAGGCCAGCGATAAGTTCCCTGAGTTAGGCTCATCTGACAACGTTCCATTCTTTGAACTTCCTGCAAAAGAATTTAAAGAAATGATACGTCATACAATCTTTGCAGTTTTCAAAGATGTAAAGGATATTAAGAGCCGCAGCTTTATGACAGGTGTTTACTTTGAAAAAGAAGGTGACACTCTTACAATGGTTGCAACAAATGGAAACAGACTTTCCTGCATTTCTAAAACAGCAACAAACGTACCAGATTTTCCACCGGCAAATATTCCAACAAAAATTCTTGCCTGTGTTCTTAAGAATCTTTCTGACGAAGGAAATGTAAGTATTGCAGTTGTAGAAAATTCTATCTTCATCAAGTTTGCAAATTTTGAATTTACTTCGACATTAATTGACGGTAGATTCCCTAACTATAAAAAGGTAATTCCAGAAAACCTTACAACAAAATTCCAGGTTAACAAAAGTGATCTTGAATCTGCTCTTAAACGAATTACAATTATGGCAGATAAAGAAGTCTTCAGAATTCTGTTTAAGATTACACCGGGAGTTTTAAAACTTATTTCTCCAGAAACAGACAGTGGTGCTGCAGAAGAAGAAATTCCATGTCGCTACGATGGACAGAATATTACAATTGCAATGAACTTTGTTTATGTAACAGAACCTCTTAAGGTTATTGATACAGAAAACGTTGTTGTTGAATTTAATGTTGATGAGAATCGTGAAGACGAAGGAATTGTAACAAAAGCTGTAGTAATCAAATCTGAACCTGCAGCAGATTACCTTCATGTTGTAATGCCGCTTAAGGGCTAACAATTAAGAATGCCGTTTCTTTATCAGACATTTTATAATTTTCGCAATCTTAAAAACGACACTATTGATTTGTCTAATCGCGAAATTTTTTTTGTGGGACAAAACGGGCAGGGAAAAAGCAATATTCTTGAATCACTTTATTACACTTCTTATGGGGTAAGTTTTAGAACTCACGTAGATGCGCAGATTGTAAAAAACGGACAGAAAGATTTTAGTATAAACGCGTTTTACAAAACCGAAGATGAAAGCTCCCAGAAGGTTTCTGTCATTTTTGAAAACGGGAAAAAGCGGATAGAAAAAAACGGAAAAAAAATTCAGGATCGCAAAGAGCTCATAAATACAATCCCATGTATTTTGTTCTGTCATGATGATATGAGGTTTGCAACTGGTGAACCTGAATGCCGCAGATTTTTTATTGATCAGTCGCTAACCCTTTATGACAATCTTTACATTGATGATATGCGTAATTACAAGAAGGTATTAAAAAATCGAAACCAGATTTTAAAAACAAAACAGTATGAAATGCTGGATGTTTATGACAGTCAGCTGGCGCAGTATGGACTTATAATTCAGGAAAAACGAAAAAAAGCAATTTATGAATTCAATCAGATTTTTGGAAGCCTTTTTGAACAGATTACAGGCATTCAGGGAGTAACAATCAGCTATGAGCCTTCCTGGAAAAATTTTTTTCCTGCTTCGCAGGAAATTATTTCTCATCTTCTTTCACGACGTGAAACCGATAAACTTATTGAAACTACAATGTCCGGCCCGCACCGCGACAAAATTAATTTTACGAAAGACGGCGATTTCTTTATACCTACTGCTTCAACGGGACAGTGCCGTCTTATTTCTTTAATTCTCAGAGTTGCGCAATCCGTCTATTATACCCGCGCCACCTCGCTCAAACCTGTTTTGCTTATGGATGATGTTCTTCTGGAACTGGATCCCGACAAAAGAGCAAAACTAACAGCCATGCTTCCGGATTATGAACAGCTTTTTTGTACCTTTCTTCCGGGAGAACCTTATGAAAGATATATGCACGATACTACAAAAATTTATAAAATAGAGAACGGAGAATGGCATGAGTGAAATTGTAAATATGCAGACCCTTATGGAAGAGGTAAGTGTTTTTTCAAATTCCGATGAAGGCAAGCTTCCGTCTCTTTGGAAAAAAGTTGTTTCGCGCATAAAAGCTTCGAATGAAGAAACAAATTATCTGGGGCAAAGGCTGGCTGTAAACACAAGGGTTCTGGATTATAAAAAAGGTGTTTTGATAATTGAATCAGATCATTCAGGATGGATTCAATATTTAAAGTTTTATCAGAACTTTATTATAAAAGGCCTGAACATGGAAAACTCTAATCTCAAAATCCGTTCTTTTGCATTCAGGCTAAAGGAAAATAAAAACATCGAAAAAGAAGTTTATGAGCAGGCCTTAGATGTTGCCAGAAAAGAAATGGAGGAAAGACTCAAAAAGAACGAAGAAGAAATGGATAAATTTTTTGAAAAAAACGGAACTCCTCCAAAAAAGCCATTAAAACAGGAAGATGAGCTTCCGCCGGAGCTAAAGGCCAAATTTGACAGTATGATGCATAGCATGTTGACCAATTCCGAAAAATAATGATATATTTTAGTACTATTTTTAAAAGAATAGTTTAAAGCTGATTTTAAAAGAAATAATTATATAAGGAGCGTTCTATGAAAAGAACATATCAACCAAGTAAAGTAAAACGCAATAGAAAATTTGGATTTAGAGCCCGCATGGCTACAAAGGGTGGCCGCAAGGTTCTCGCAAGAAGAAGAGCTAAGGGACGCGCAAAGCTTTCAGTTTCTGACGAACATAACAAATACTAGTTTTAGGGAAGGATACAGTTTTGACCAGGACGGGGTTTTTTAAGCGGGAAGAACGTATAAAAAATCCCGCTGATTTTAAAAAACTGTTCAAAGAAGGAAAGAGGATAAGTATTTCGGGCGCCAAGTTGTTTTACCTTGAAAATAGCCTTGAAATGAACCGGGTTGGTTTTCCTTTGATGCGCGGCTACGGTAACGCGGTCAGCAGGAACTTATCCAAAAGATACAGCCGTGAAGTCTATCGTTTAATTAAATCACATCTGAACACCGGATATGATATGTTATTTCTAGTGTATCCGGGAAATGATTCGTTCCACTCGCGATGTGAACAATTTCGAAGTTTGTGTCAAAAGGCAGGATTATTAAAAGAACAATGATAAAATGGTTAAAATCTTTTTTAACTAAATTTTTCTGTTTTTTAATTCGCGCCTACCAAGTATGTATTTCTCCTTTGTTTCCGCCAACCTGCAGGTTCAAGCCAACCTGCTCTGCTTATGCATTGGAAGCAATTCAAAAATACGGTCCGGGCAAAGGTCTGCTGCTGGCCATTCGACGAATATTAAAATGCAATCCTTTTCACGAAGGCGGGTATGACCCGGTGCCTTAGGAGATTTTAAAATGGATAAGAATACTATATGGGCCATTGTACTTTCTACATTGGTAATTGTTGGTTCTTATTTTTTGCTTCCAAAAGTTTTTGGTACAAAGAATAAAAATGTTCAGGTAGAAGAAACTGTAGAGGTTGCTGCCGAACAGAGTGCTGTTGTAAATGAAGAACAGAATCCTGTAGCTGCAGAAATTCTTACTGATACAGCTTTTACCGAAGAAGAAAACGAACTGCTTGCTCAGGCAACAGAAGAAAAAATTACAATCAATACAAAGGTAGCCGAAGTTGTGTTTACAACAAAGGGCGGTGATATTTTAAGCTACAAGCTTATTGGTCACAACGACAAAGATACAAATGATTATGTACAGCTTTCTGATAACATAAGCGAAATGAACAGAACCTGTTCTCTTGCAATTGGTGGAGCTGCAAACACAATCATCAACGAAATCTTTTCTTACGAAATGGTTGATAAATACACAATCCTTTTTAAGAGAAACTTTACTATAAAGGATTCTTCCGGAATACCACATTCTTACTCAGTTGGAAAACGCTATAGCTTTAAAGAAGGCGAATACATGTTCAAGCTGGATGTAATGATCCACGGAAACGATGGCAAGGGTCTGGACTTTAATGGAACAGCCTACACCTTAAGAACTTCTCCACAGCTTGGACCACACTTTAATGCAAAGCAGAATAGATATGAAAACCGTCAGTTTATTGCTTACAACGGTAAAAAAGCCAAGAAGGTTATTCTTTCAAACGGTATAGAAAAAACCTACGACAAGGATATTCTTTGGGGTGGAATTGCCGGTAAATACTTTATGGAGCTTGTTATTCCTACAGATGCAACAATTCTTGGAGTTCCAACTTATTCTGCAAAAGTAGAAGTAAATGATTACGCTAATGCTCAGGCATTCTTTACACGTAAAGCTTATTCAAACAGCGATATCCAGGATTCATACTATATGTATTTTGGACCTCGCGATGATAAGAGCCTTAAGATTTACAATGTTCCATCAAACAATGCCTGGAACTTTGGAGGTTACAAAATTTCCGAAGCTCTTCAGACAAGCGGTTTGTTCAGCTGGCTTGAAGCAATCTTAAAGTGGTGTCTTGAAATGCTTCACAAGATTATTTCTAACTGGGGTGTTTGTATTATTGTTCTTACAGTTGTACTCAAGCTTCTTATGTTCCCACTTTCTAAAAAGCAGTCGCTTGGAACACTCAAGATGCAGGAGCTCCAGCCAAAGCTTCAGGCAATTCAGAAAAAATATGAAGGGGACCAGCAGAAGCTTCAGCAGGAAACATCAAAGCTTTATCAGGAAGCCGGATATAATCCTGCAGCAGGTTGTCTTCCAATGTTGTTCCAGTTCCTCATCATCATTGCAATGTACAACCTCTTTAACAACTACTTTGAATTCCGAGGAGCTATGTTTATTCCTAAGTGGATTCCAGACTTAAGTGATGGAGACAGTATTGTTACATTTAAGTTTAATATTCCATTCCTTGGAAACCAGCTTAGACTTCTTCCAATAATTTATGTTGCAACTCAGATTTTGTCCGGAAAGATAACACAGGATATGAATCCTTCTGGTGGTGCAAATGCAAAAACAATGAAGCTTATGACTTACGGTATGCCGTTTATGTTCTTCTTTATTTTCTATAATGCACCAGCCGGACTTTTGCTTTACTGGCTTACAAGTAACATCTGGCAGGTTGGTCAGCAGATTGTAATAAACAAGATGATGGCTAAAAAGAAGGCAGAAAAAGCAGACAACGCAAGACCAGCCGTTGTTCAGAAAACTTTACCACCAAAGGCAAAGAATAAACAGAAAAAATAAGGAGTATAAATAAAATGACTTACGAATATGAAGGAAAAACTGAAAAAGAAGCTATTGAAATTGCAGCAAATGAGCTTGGTCTTGAAAGAGATCAGTTTGATGTAGAAATTCTTGAGACACAGAAAAACTCTCTTTTCAAAAAAGGATATGTAAGAATCAGAGTTCATACTCTTGATGATTCAAAACCATCTCACTCATTTATGGAAGATCAGGATATTGAAGAAAAACATTCACGTCTTGTTGTAGATCCACTTCCACAGGGCGAGTTCGAAGAAAAGCTCATTGGTTTTATCAAAGAAATGATTGAAAAAATGGGTTATGACGTAAAGGTAAACGTTTCTTACCGCGAAGATAAAAAGCTTGGAATTAAATTGGATTCTTCTTACTCTTCAATCCTTATTGGACGCAAGGGAAAGAATCTTGATGCAATCCAGCTGCTTGCAAACATTTATGCAGGTCGTCTTGGACACGAAGAAGTTCGCGTAATTCTGGATACAGAAAACTATAGAATCCGCCGCGAAGAGTCGCTTGTTCGCCTTGCATATACAACTGCAGATAAGGTTCGTTCACGCCGCAATTCTATTCTGCTTGAACCAATGAATCCATTTGAACGCCGCCTTATCCACACAACTCTTAATGATATTCCAGATGTTGAAACCAAAAGCGAAGGTGATGGTTTATATAAGCAGGTAAGGGTTCTTTATAAAGGAATCCGCTAATATAAATCAGAGGTGATTTTTTGGGTATTATAAAGACAGGAAAAATTTTTGTAGTTACAGCCGCTCTTTTGATTGGTTGTGGAGTTGGAATGTCTGCACAAGAAAAGTCTGTTTCTTTAAAGCAGCTCGTAAATCAAAAATATTACGATAAGCTTATAAGAAACGGACAGGTTACAAATACTATTTTAAATGAAAGCACTCCAAAACTTGAATTGCTTCCAAAAACTCAGTACGAACAGACAATAAAATCAAATCTTGTTCAAAAAGACGAAAAAGATTTCTGGTATACTTATGAATGCCTTTATTTTGCACCAAAACCATTGAGCGTACAAAAAGCTTCAGAAATTGCACGATCAGTTTCAAAAATGCAGGGAATAAAATATTATTCCAACACAAAGAAAAAAGAAACAATTCTTTATAAACAGGCTTACATGATAGAAAATGCAGACAGCAAAAATCCTGTTTCTGATAAGAATTATGGAAATGCAGACGGTAAAACTTATTATTGTCTGATGGACGATAACAGCTTTGGAAAAATCCGCTACAAACTTGACTATAAACAATCAGCTACAGAATTCTTGACAATATTTACAAATACAGATGATATTGGTCTTGGTATAATCAGAGCAATAATGCCGAAAAATCTCAAGATAAACCTCCTTATTATTCCATGCGAAGAAGGGGTTGTGGTTTATCTTTGTGCGGACCTTGACAGCAAGAATTTGCCTGGTGTAAAGTCTAAAATAACGGAATCAATGACTGCGAGAATGGAAGCCATGAGCAAATGGTTTCTTTCCTGCATAAATTAAAAAGGGAGATTTTTTAGTTATGAAAAAACTATTTAAAATTGGAGCTTTTGTAATTGCAGCTATGATAATGACCACAAGTCTTTTGGGATGCAGTTCGAAAAAAAAGGAGGAAAAAAAATTGGAAATTGAAGCACTGAACGGAAAAGAAGGTGTTTTTGCAGTTCTTACAACAGAAAAGGGACAGATTATTCTGAATCTTTTTTATAAGGAAACACCGCTTACAGTTTCTAACTTTGTTGGTCTTGCAGAAGGAACTTTGGATGCAGCTAAGGGAAAGCCTTTTTATGACGGTTTGACTTTCCATCGTGTAATTGCTGATTTTATGATTCAGGGTGGTGATCCATTAGGTAATGGAACCGGAGGACCTGGCTATAAGTTTGCAGATGAATTTGTTGATGAATTAATTTTTGATAAGCCTGGTAAACTTGCCATGGCAAATTCCGGTGCCAATACAAACGGAAGCCAGTTCTTTATTACACATGTTCCTACAGACTGGCTTAATTACAAGCACACAATTTTTGGAGAAGTTGTTTCTGGACAGGATGTTGTTGATGCAGTTGAGCAGGAAGACCACATTATTTCTTTGCAGATTGTTCGCCAGGGAAAAGAAGCAGAAGCCTTTACTGTAACACAGAAGAGCTTTGATAAGCTTAAGGCCGAAGGAGAAAAGAAGGCTGTTATGTTTGCTCAGGAACAGGCAGAAAGAGAAAAGAAGAGAGCCGAAGAACAGCTTAAGGAAATTACAAAGGATTGCGAAAAATCAAAAGAAGGCGTTTTCTATAAGATTAAGGAAAATGGAACCGGCGAAAAGGTTGGAAAAGGTAAGGTTGTAACCGTAGAATATATTGGTTACCTTACAGATGGAACAGCCTTTGATGCTTCCAGCGGATTCCATCCACAGGGACACGAACCTCTTAGTTTTACAAGTGGAGCCGGCCAGATGATTCCTGGTTTTGATTACATGGTTCAGGATATGACTCTTGGCGAAACAAGAACAATTATTATTCCACCAGCTTTAGCTTATGGAGACCGTGGAATAAACGGAGTAATTCCAGGCGGAGCTTATATCTGCTTTGATGTGAAGGTTATAAAGTTCTAAACAGAACAACATAATTTATATGAGAATCCCGTGTTTTACACGGGATTTTTTTTGTAAAAAAAAATAAAAATTTTGACAAATAAACTTGACAACATACAAAATGTCGTGTATATTTTACATAAAGACAAGCGGAAGTGCACGCTGCTTGTTATGGTAAAACTTAAACTAATAAAAGGTCACAGGACCTTAAGGAGATTAATTATGTGGTTTGGAATTGGTGTAATGATAGCTTTGGCTGTTGGTCTTATTGTTTGGGTTGTTCTTAAGGCAACTAAAAAGGATTGTAAAAAATATGACGAACGTCAGATTGCTGCACGTGGAAAAGCTTACAGAGCAGGTTTTGTTGCTTTTGTAATTTGTGAAATTGCTGTGTTCTTTATTGAACTTTTTACAGAAAAGCCCCTTGTTCTTTTTGGACCTGGCATTTTGCAGATTCTTATTCTGTTTGTATGTCTTTTGGTATTTGTTGAATATGCAATCTTTAGCGATGCATATTACAATGTAGGACAGGCTTTTAATATCAAGTGGTGCATTATTATGATGCTTCTTGGTGCTGTATACATCCTTCAGTTCTTAAGATCTAAGGATGACTGGTTCAAGAGTTATACTTTTATAGCCGGAATCTTTATTGAAATTGCAATCATAAGCATTATTATTAAGCACGCAATCAATAAAAAAAGAGATGCAGCTTTGGACAAAGAAGATTATGAAGAATAGGTCACAGGAGGCAGAATATGAAAAACTTAAAGCTTAAATCTGCCCGGGCCTTAAAAGATTTGTCGCAGGACGATCTGGCAAAGGCAGTAGGCGTTAGCCGCCAGACAATCAATGCAATTGAAAAAGGCGACTACAACCCAAGCATCAATCTTTGCATAGCAATTTGCAAAGAGCTTGGAATGACACTAAATGACTTGTTCTGGTCAGAAGAAGAATAAAAAAAAGAGCCTCCATTACGGAGGCTCTTTTTTTATCTAAAAGTAATATTAGATAATTCCAAAGCCTGTCAAAAGAATTACAACAAGAAGAATTGGAGCTACAAACTTAAGCATTACAACATAAAGACCCTTGCGGGCAAACTTTTCACCATTGAGAGTAATTTCATCAATAGTTGTTTTTGGCTTAGCAACCCAACCAATAAGAATACAGGTAAGGATACCAACCAAAGGCATAAGAATGTTGTTACTTGCATAGTCAAGAATATCAAGAATCTGACCAACAGCTCCGTTTGGAAGAGTAAGATCAAAGTAGAATACGTTATAACCAAGACAAACAATAATTGAAACAACAAATGTACTTGCTGCCATTATGAGTGTTGACTTTTTGCGAGACCACTTGAACTTATCCATCATAGAGGATGTAATTGCTTCCAAAATAGAAACTGCAGAAGTAAGAGCTGCGAACAAAACCATAACAAAGAAGATAAGACCAAGGAATTCACCAAACTTTCCAAGAGAAGCAAATACTTTTGGAAGTGTAATGAACATAAGTCCAGGACCGGCAGACATACCTTCTTTTCCAGAGAATGCAAATACTGCAGGAATAATCATAAGTCCGGCAAGCATAGCAATACCTGTATCGAAGATTTCAATCTGGTTTACTGATTTTCCAAGATTTACATCTTTTTTCATGTAAGAACCGTAAGCAACCATAATACCCATAGCAATAGAGAGAGAGTAGAAGAGCTGACCCATTGCATCAAGACAAACTGTAAGGAACTTTTTAACTGTAAGCCCCTTGAAGTCTGGTACAAAGTACACTGCTGCACCCTGAAGACCGGTTCTTGTTACACCTGTTGCTGGATCTGTAAACTTAATGAACAATGCATAGATTGCAATAAAGATTACGATTACAACAAGAATAGGCATAAGAATCTTTGAGTATTTTTCGATTCCCTGTTCAACACCCTTGTAAACAATTACAAAGCAGAGAAGGGCAAAAATTACTGTAAAGAAAATTGGCTGCCACTGAGCTGTAATAAAGCCTGTAAAGAATCCATCTGCAACGGCTGCCTGACTCTGGAATGCCAGATAAGTAGCCATGTACTTAATTACCCAACCACCGATTACACAATAATACGGATAGATAATAAATGGAACTACAAACGAGAAAATGCCCAAAAATCCCCAGCGAGAATTAATCTTCTTGTAAGCTGTGAGAGGACTTTCCTGTGTTTTACGACCGATTGCAATTTCGGTAATAAGAAGGGTAAAGCCAAAAGTGAGGGCAAGAATAAGATAAACGACAAGGAAAAGACCGCCGCCATCTTTAGCTGCAAGGTAAGGGAAACGCCAGATGTTTCCAAGACCTACAGCACTACCAGCTGCTGCAAGAACAAAGCCAAGAGAGCCGGTAAATGAGTTTCTTTGTTTAACTTCATTTTCCATAAAATACCTCTTTTTTATATGTATATCTTTTTATTATACACCAAACATCAAGAAAAGACGAGAATTTTCCGATAAATCGAATATGTCAAAGAAAAATAACAAAAAAAGAAATTCTCAGAATAAAAAAATTGTACTCATTGTTGTGGCCGCTATTGTAGTTTTTAGCCTTCTTGTTGTAAGCGTTACGGCTATTACAAATGCCATCAACAAAAAAAGAAGAGATAAAACAGTAAAGGTTGCTTTTTACGGACTTACGCAGGAGTATTGTGATGCCTTAATGGAACGTTTTCCAAAGGAAGAAGGAATCTCTCTTGCTTTTGAAGTATTATCAGACGGGCCTCTTGATCTGGGCTTTATTAAAAATAAGTATGACATGATTTTTACCTGGAAGGGTGAAGTTACAGATGCACTGGAAGAAACAGCTGAAGAGTTGCCGGGAAAAATCCTTGAAGTAATCCCTTCATCCTTACAGAATAAAAAATGTGCTCCAATTCTTCTTGATAATTGTGAGATTGCTTATAATAAAGAAATTGTAGAAAAATTAGGAAACAGCATACCGAACAATTATCCGGATTTTTTGAATTTCTTAAATGATGCAAAGGCTTATGTTTTTAGTCCTTTCTTCTGTAGTGGTGCAGATGACCGTGTAATAACTGCATTTATAGGAAACATAATTGAAGTTCTTGGTGGAGTAGATTCATATAATCTGTTCATAGATGAAATCAAAAAAGGAACATCATTCGAAGATCTACTTGATGTTCAGCTTTCTAAGGCAGGATTGTCTCTTAGAAGTGTGCTGGATCCTTTAAAGAGCTGGCCTGGTCAGGGATATACGCATCCTTCCTGGTATAATGGAACAGGAAGTGATCTTCTTTATTTTGCAGAAGAAAATCATACAGCTGCATTTTTTACATTTCTGCACGAGCACAGACAAATTCAATATAACACAATCAGCAGATACGAGGCTTTCCTATTACCACCGGCTTCCTCTACAATCAAATATGGAATAATTGCTCCGGCAATTTCGGTTATGGTAATTTCAGAAAATACAAATGCAAAAAAATATGTTCTGGAATTTTTTACCGAAGATGCTCAGATGGGACTTTCTGATATTACAAGACTTGCTCCGGTACATTCACGAGCACAGGCTGTAGACCGTCAGGCTGATGATGTTAGATATTGGGCTGCAGCTAGCCCTGGGGGAGCTCTTCCTGATGTTGCCCTGGCTGCTTTCCAGCGAAATCCTGCTGCACTTAAGGAATTTGCAGCAAAAATTCGTAATTACATAAAATAAAAAAATAAATAAATTCTGTTGCCTTTTTGCAGCAAAATACTTATATTATAAGAGGGCTTTGGGGAAACCAAGGCCTTTTTATTTAAAAATATTATTTTCCTAAAAATCTAAATATTTAAAGCTAAAAAAAAAAGGTGTTGATACTCTAAATTACGATAAAGGACTTATCGGTCAAGAATTTATATATTTTTGCCGATAATTATAGTTGCAGTAATAGAAAAAAGTAATTTTTTGATAAAAAGTATTGTTTTTAAGTAAAGATTGAGCGTACCAGAGGTGTGTTTTATGAAAAAATTACTAAGGAAAACAAGCAGTGTTTTTGTTTTTGCACTGTGCTTTACATTTTTATTTTCTCTTTTTACCGCTTGTGAAATCGGATTGGGTTCTGCAGTAGATACACAGGCACCTGGTCTTGCTATAGATTCACCAAAAGTAGATTCTGTTATCAGAGATGTTTTTGCAATTACTGGCCGCTGGTCAGATGATGGAACAATCAAAAGCATTAGGGTAATTCTTAAACGTACCGACGGAACCGTAAGCACCAAAGAAACAGATGCTGTTTGGGAACAAGATCCTCTTCTTCCCGGAACAGGAACCTGGAAAGCAATAATTGATTATCAGGAAATGGACATAATGGACGGTACCTATCAGGCTACTGTTTCCATAAAAGATAAGGGTGATCACGAAACAACCCAAAGTACAACATTTACAATTGATAACACAGCACCTGTATTGGTAATTTCGCGACCAAGTATTAAAGACGGACAAAGTGGATTTGATAACTATGGACGTTCTTTTACCATTGAAGGAAAGGCTGCAGATGATAATGATGTAAGCCATATAGAAGTAAATATTTATCAGAGTGCAGACAGCACCGTGCCTATGAAAACAATTGGTCTTGATAATATTCCTCTTACAATAGAACAGGATGTTGCTGTTTACGAATCAGACAAAGCCAATGATTATGCAGTTATTTACGGGCATACAGATGAAAACGGAGTAATTGAAACAATAGGAGAAACAGAACAGCGTTATTGTACAATTACAATTTATGATGGTGCACAAAGATTTCCTGTAGACGGAAGCGATCAGACAGAAGAAGACAAAAAAGGAAACAGTACAAATACTTATTATATGAACTCCGAAATTGCAACCTTGCTGCAGGGAGCTTATAAGATTACAGATTTGTACCACATGATGAATAAAAACTATGGAACCGAAGCCACAAGGGCAGCTACTGCAAATGATGTAATATCTCTTTTGGAGCCATATAAAGTTTCAAAGGGTAAGTTTTCCATAAACCCGGCAAACAATCCAAAATTTATTCTTTCTTCAGGAAACGTTCTGGAAGAAGGAAAAAATTTAGATAATGTTGACTATCAGTTAACAGCAGGAAACAGATACATAGAAGTAGAAATAAGTCCCGGACTTGATGGATACCCGATTGATCCGGATACAGTAGGTGTTTATCTTTTGGAATGTGATCAAAATGGTACTCCAAAAAATGATGAAAAAATCTGGCTTATTAATACAGGAAACGATTGGCATAAAACTCAGGAAGAAGCCGAAGGTCTGGATTTAGCAGGCGGCTTTGGAATTTATACTGTTTCGGGAAGTACATATAAATTTAAAACTTCAAAAATAATTCATAAGACTAATTATGCAAGTTTAAAGACAGGAAATTATTATTTATTAAAAGTTCAGGGAAACGACAGTCAGGGTGAAGAAAGCGGAAGTATTATTTCTGATGGAGACTTTGGTTTTAAGCTTGTTTCTAACGAAGAAAAAATTGAGATCTCTGCACATGGTGTTCCAGATTATATTTCTACAAAAGCAGAAGCCTGGACAGTTTCAGGACATGAAACATTTACAGTTACTCTCAACTGGGCTACAACAACCGAAGGACCATTTTATGTTTACAGACAGAATGGTTCGGGCGAAGATTTAGTTGCAACTGTAACAACTCAAACAAACGGGACTTGGGAAGCAACAGAAGCCTTAAATTATACTCAGTTAAAAAAGCTTGGTCCTTCTGAACAGGAATTCCCGGACAAGCTTACTTATTACTTAAAGAATCAGGGTGGCGATACTATTTCTACCGCAGCCCGTATAAATTTAAAATATGATTCTGATAAACCAAGTATTTCGAATGTTCAATTTTCAAATTCACATCTGGACGAAGATACAAGTGCATATTTTGTTCGAAATGTTCAAAACAATAAAAGCAATATAAATGGTATTGCAACAGATGATGATACCGGAATCGAAAAGGTTGAACTTAAGGTTGGAGAAACCGTAGTAAAGACCTGGCTTGAAGGTAGGTTTAAGTTTGAGAATATTGATTTTTCCGGTTATACAGGAAGTGGAATCACAGCAGATATTGTTGCAACCGACCTGGCCGGTAATCAGGAAAAAAGTTCTTTGACAATTGTGTTTGACACAGAGGCTCCTCGAGGTATTCACGAAATAGACGCAAGCAGTAAGAATTTGTACTTCCGTATTGGAAATGCAGATAATGATGATGTAACTCCTTCAGATGAAAAGGATCAGAAGGTTGGTGGAAAGTACGGAAACGGAACCTTTGGTAATGCTACTACAATACAGATTCGCGGAAAGTTTGAAGATAATGCAAACGGTAGTGGCGTAAAGATGATTTATTATAAGGTTTTTGAAACTGAACAAAAGCTTAGTACTGATCCTGATGTTGCAGCAGAAGAAATAAAAACACTCAAAGAGACTGTTATTAATTCTCCAACAGGAAAATTTGCACCAATAGCAACACAGACAAAACGAGTATTCTATAATGTTGACAGAAAGAAAGATGATCAGGGAAATTATAAAAATCCTCCAGAGGTAGATGAGTCACAAATCTTTGAAGGAAGTACGGCTTTTACTACAACTCCAAATAATAAAGGATTTTATAAATATTATAAGGATGTAGAATCAAATTATAATAATACACTTTCGGGCTTTAAAGAAGGCAACAACTATCTTGTCCTGGCTGTAGAAGACTATGTTGGTAATACCGGACTTGATTATGCAACTGTAAACTTTGAGGGAGTTGATACAAAGTTTGTTAATTATACTTTGAATGTGGATACAACACCTCCTTCTGATATTACAACAGAAAGTCACAGCGGTATTATTTATACAAATAGTAATACAGAACCTCTTGTTTTGTGGGGAACTGTTTCTGATAAATCTACAAATCCAAACGGAACTGCAGGAATAAATACTTTTATTCTTTCGCGTGATGGTGTAAGTACAAAAGTTACTGCTTCTTTGCGCGAAGTACGAACCCAAGCTGATGCAGCGGGTAATCCTGCAGATTCTGTTGTGCTACAGACTCGGGCAGCTGCAGATCCAACTCTTAGAATCTGGGAAGCAGATGTTTCAAGCCTTTTACCTTCAAGCAGTGGAACTGTTTCAATTTCGGCAACGGCAACAGATGCAGCTGGAGAAGGAAATACAACACCGGCTGTAGTTGCAACTGTAAATGTAGACCTTGATCCACCGGAGGTTTTGGTTTCTGAAGATTCTCCGGCAGACGCAGATACTTCGGATGATATAATTCAGGTAAATGGAATTATTTCATTTACAGGAACTTCGGATGATGAAAACGGAATAGACGAACTGCTTGGGCTTTATTATAAAACTTATACAGGAAATACAGTTCCATCTGCACCGGCAGCAAAAACCGCAGTACCTCCGGCAGGCTGGACAGCAGTTTCTCCAACAAAGTCAGGTACAACAAGCTGGAAGTTTACAAATATAAACACAGCAAAGCTGGATGGTACAAATCAAATTGCAGACGGAACAAAGCTTTGCTTTACAGTTGCTGTAAAAGACAAGGCCGGTAACATCGGTTACAGTGCTCCTCGTGCTGTGGTAGTAGATCAGGATACAGACCGACCTGTAATCCATCTTACTTCTTTGCCATTAACTTACAAAGATGAAGATCAGCAGCCACAAAGAATGGATTGTGATAATCCTGTATGGTCTAACCGCAGTGAGCTTACCGGAACAATAGACGATGATGATGGTGCTGTTGAATATGTAAAGGTTATTGCACAGGATGTAACAGAAACAAATGCTCCTACAGATGCACAGTGGGCTGCTGTAACTAACGTTTATAAAAACGGAATCTGGGCATATACAATTTCTTCAAACGGATCTAAAAAGATTTATTTCCAGATAAAAGAAAAAGGTGAAAATGGAAAGACCTTTACATCAAATGCAGAAAGTACAACCGCCGCTACTTATGGTCCAAAAATTCAGGATGCAAATTCTGTAAAATTTGGTTATAACGAAACCGGTAACACCGCAGACGATATTCTTTATGTAAAGGTAGATACAGACGATCCAATTCTGGAAAACATGTATTACTACACAAGCAATACTCTTATAGATAATCCACAGACTGCAATAACCGGCTGGAAGATTGCAGATTCAAGTATCATAACAGATAAGTTTGGTGGAACTAACAAATATCTGTATATTAAGTGTAAGACAAAAGATACAAACGGAATTTCTTCAGTAACTCTTAAGTTTGCAAACAAAGATCCGGAAACAGGAAAAACAATAGACATTACTCAAGCTTCAGATAAAGAACAGCATAAAGAAATTATTACCTGTTTTGATATTTCTACTATTGCAACAGGACTTTCAAAGCTCGAAATAAATATCAAAGATAATGCTGCAGCAAATACAAATTCAAGTGGTATTTTTAAATACTATGACGCAATGGTAGATAACACAGAACCAGAAATTAATTTTTCTAATTACACAAGCGGTTCACAAGTTTATGGTTCTTCTTCGGTAACCCTGCGCGGAACAACATCTGATTCTAACACAATTGTAAAAGTTGAATATGCTCTTACAAACGAAGCTGCAGCAGTTCCTCTTTTTGGATGGCAGGATATCACAGATGAAAATAACATAACTCATACAAGTAAACTTGGATGGCAGATTGTATTTGATGATAAAATTACTACTCCAGATACAACAAGCTTCCATGCAAAGCTTTTGAAAAAAGCATTGTTTGAACTTTATGAAGTTCCAGAAAATCAGCAGGGAACCTATGATAATATAGAAAAGGTATATATATGGCTCCGTGCAACAGATGAGCTTGGAAACTGCGGAACAAACAAATACGAAACCGAAAGCGACGCATTCTACTTTAATGTTATTCCAAATGGAGACAGACCTCTTGTAGATATTTCTTATCCATCAAATGATTCAAGTGTTGGTGGTACAATCCGTATTACCGGTTCAACAGAAATTCATGATACCTCTGCAAGTGTAAAGGATGTTTATATTCAAATAGACCCTTCTTATAATGAGACAGCAGGTTTTAGTTCCAGCTGGGCAACAGATTTGCAGACATTAATGACTGCCAAGACAGTAACTTCATATCAGATAAAAGATCTTACCGGCGAAATGGTTGAAGAAACAGATCTTGGTTCAATAATTGGAAAGGGAATTCCAGTTCAGGGTAATTCAAAATTGAACTGGTATCTCATCATAAACGGTAACCGCGAATTAAATGACAAGGTAGATAATAAAAACAGAAAAATTGGTATAAGGGCTTATGCTGTAAGTTCAACCGGAAAAGTTACTGTTTCAGATGTTTACAAATTTGAAATAGATCCGGAAGCTCCAACCTTTGGCCAGAACAATCCTTTGAGATTTGTTCAATATAGTGATGCCGCATTAACACAAGAATCTGCAAGCCGAAGCTATGCCAGCGGTCTTTTCTTAAAGGGCCAGTGGTATCTTGTTGGTTCTGTAGAAGATGAAAGTGGAATCCGCGAAATTTCTGTAAATGGAACTAATATTCTTTGGACAACAACAAGTGGCGAAGAAGAAACAGTAGGGTTTGATTCAACAAAGGTTTCTGCTTTGGATCCTGCAGATACAAGAAAATTCAAAAATTATAATATTAAGATTCCTGTAGGAAATACAGAAGATGATAAGTTTGGCCGCTTAGACTATGAAATTATTCTTACAGATGGTTCTGAATCAAGAATTCAGGGAACAGAAAAATTAACTGTTTATTATGATAATAAGGATCCTTCGTTTACAGTTGAGTCTGGAAACGGAAAAGACATTGAACCTGATACAGGAAAAATCTATCAGTCAAACGGAGCTTATACAGTACGTGGTACTTATGCAGAACCAAGTGGTGGTGCAAACAACCAGAGTGGCTTTAAGCGAATTGCAATGTTCTTTACCCGCGATAGAGTTGTTGAAGGAGTAAAGGGACGTTATATACTTGATCCAATGCTTGCTTCTGGAAGTGAAGGTAAAGCTAACTTTATAAAGCTTGGAAATGTAAATGACAGTGGAGTAATTACTTCTTACAGCACAAACGTTTCTAAACAGGATGGACTTTACTGGTATAAGGCTGCGGCTTCAATAGACAGTAATCAGGTAGTTATTACAGATACTTCATTAATCTCAAATCATACAATCCGTGTTGGCGGAATCTGTATGATAGATAATGTACAGTACCTTATAAAATCAATTACCGGAAACAAATTAAATCTTGATGGAACTCTTACAGATGCAAACAGCAAAGATGTTTATATTGCCTATGCTCTGATAATTGATAACCTTTCTCAGGAAAGCGGTACAACAGTTGTTTACAGCGCAAATGATGAAACTGTAAACAAAGACGGTGACTGTATGGTAGAAGGTGTTCAGTTTAGTGGAGGACAGTATAACTGGAACGCTTCGTTAGATTCTTCTAACATGCTCGACGGTAATATAACAATGAGCTTTGTTGCTTATGATGCAGCAGGAAACTATGTAGAAAAAGCAATCAATCAAAAAATCTCTAATAATGCTCCTCGTATTGCCGGTGTAATCTTTGGTACAGATACAAACTTAAACGGCGAGGTTGATGATAATGAACTTATTCAATCTTACGCTACAGTATTTACAGGCATTACAAATGTAAGAGACGGTAAGGTATATAATGGACAGGATGAAAATGGTGAACTTATAACTTCTTACGAAATTCCTGTTTCAATAAACGTTAAGGGTGCTGTAAAAGTTAAACCAATGATTGTTGGTGGTAACACAGCGCTGGGATGGCAGTATACTTATAAGTATAAAGACGGAACCGAAAAATCAACAGGAGTAACCGGCTATAATAATGTTGGTCACTCTTATGACGGAAGTGTTCGAACAAATGATCTTTCAATAAACATTCTCCTTAAAGACTTCCTTGAAAAAGAAGTAAAAGAAGGAAACCAGAATCTTAAGTTTACAATTTGGGATGAAACCGATGGTTCAACTCTTGGAAACGAAGCTTCTGGCAGTGCAAAGGCAGACATTGTTCTTCCTGTAAACATAATTATTGCAGATAGTTCCGCACCAACTGCTGTGGTAAATCCATTCTACTGGAAGAGTGCAGCTGAAAATTCAATTTATCTTAATAATTCGGCCAACGGACACATTGAACTTGAAAATGAACTTCCTGCTGGATTCACAAGTGACGGAAGCGGAACTCTTGACCGCGATGCAAAAGTTTCGGGAATGATTACTTTTGATGGAACTGCAACAGATAACGTAATTGTAGAAAAAATAAAGGTAGTAATTCCTGGCTATAACAGTGGAAACGAATTTGTTATTGCTCAGAGAGATTCGTCTGCAACTACAACAGCAGGCTGGACTTCTACAAACATGTATCACCTGGATGATGAAGGAAACCCTGTAGAAGGCGCAGCAGCTATGCTTACAGGTGCAAATGCTAAGCCTTGGGTATTCGAACTTATAAGTGATGTATATGATGATGAAGGAAAGAATCTCGTAACCTTTAAATTCCACTTTAATACAGAGCAGATTTCTACAAAGGCAGCATCAAACGTTTCTATCAAGTTTACTGCTATGGATAAGGGATCTCCTGCTTTACAGGGTGGAAATGTAACTTATGCAAATGCAAAATCTTCTACTCCGGGAACTACTTCTACAGCCAGCGGTGCGCTAACAGGCTGCTACAAGGTAGATGTTGTTCCGTATATCATAAGAGTAAAAACCGCACTTTCTGACCTCAAGAAAAACAACCCGAGTGTTTATGCAAGAAGTGCAAAAGGAAACTACGGAGTTAATACAAGTGAGGTTTTGAACATCGAAGGCTTTAATGTAAGCGGTGGAACCCTTAAGTTTGAAAAAACTGGTGGTGGTAATATAACAGCAGCTTATAATGCAAATGCAGGTGGAACTGGTGTTGGTGGATATGCAATTCCTTCTACAGCTAAATCTGGAAACCTTGTTGTTACAGTAAACAGCATAGATTCTTTGAATAACTCTAACAACAACGAGGCAAAGGGTTCTTATTCAGGAACTGTGAACTTTACAACTAACCCAACAGGAGTAAAATCTGTTTTCGATAATTACTACAACCGCCAGCCAAACGGAGATAACAACAACCTCCTTACAGATGATGTTGTACTGGATGTCTGGCAGTTTAAGGATGCAGGTATTTCTCAGACTTCGGGCTATATCACAGAACCAATCATGAAAGTTAATCCAAAGAACGGTATTTTGAACTTTGGATTTAACTCGGGCCCTGCAAACTACTGTATGGGAGATGGTCAGACATATTCATATAAAACATGGGTAGGTAACTATGCGCGCTTCTCTACCTGTGGATTTACGGTAGATGAAAATGGTGTAACACATGGTATAACGGTTGGTTTGGATACGAACCCTGGAGACTCGCATTCTGCCGGTCGTATGCAGTATTTAACAAGTAAGTGGGGCCGTTCCGACCTTAATACTAATGGTAACTATGAAGGTAAGAACTCCAGCCGATTTGAAAACATTGGAGCACCTCCGGGAACATATAATGGCAATGCATTTACAGACTATGCTTTCATAGAAGACAGGTTTGCATCACCTTCTCTTGCAACCGCAGTACATGGAAATGATACTTATGTATTCCTTGCTTACTATGATGACTTGAACTGTGCAGTACGATTTAGATGGGGAAATTTGTCACAAACTTATATTGGTACAAATGCAAATACAAGCAATGCTGTAGGACAAACTGGTATCACATTTGGACAGTTTGCAGACCAAAGAAAGTATGGACAGAATAATAATACTCATACAGCTTTTGATTCTAACAGTAAACCTGAATACTTTAGTACAATTGCTTCTTCAGGTACGACAGCTAAAGCAGGTAACTATGTTTCAATTGATGTAATCAAGGGAACAAGTGCTGCAACAGATGTTATTGTTGCAACATGGTATGACGCAACGGCATCTAAGTGGTGGTACAGCTATAAGGTAAATCCATGTAACGATAATGACTTGAGTGCAACTCAGGGCGATGGAAGGTGGAAGACACCAATTATGCTTAAAGCAAATGCGGGAGAAAGCTGTCAGATTGCAGTTGATAAAGCTGGTGGTATTCATATTGCATCTTATGATGGAGAAAATGCAGACCTTCTTTATGCATATCTTTCAAGCTATGATGATACAACTCCGCAAGTTGTAACAGTTGATTCATATGCCTTTACCGGAACCAACATAAGGCTTGATACAGCTGTTAGTGATGATGGAAATTACATAGTTCCATACATCGGTTACTATATGAGCTCTACCCAGAAACCTAAGATGGCATATCTTCCGGATGTTATTTCTTCTTCTACAACAAAGGCAACAAGAGAAGCCAAAACTATAAAAGCTGGTGTAGACGAGAACGATGCTGTAACAGGAAGCTGGGAATCAACATTAATTCCAACCTCAAGTCGTGTTGCAGATAACTATGCATATTGTTATATCAACATTGGCTTGTATAAGGATACAACAACAGGAAAAGCCAAAGTTATGTCAGGCACCGATGTTGCATATACAAATACTGATGGACTAAAAAGTGAAAACACTTCCAAAACCTACGGCAACGGAACTGCAAATCCGGTTCTTGCTTATGCAACCCGTGTTGGAACCCGCGGTCATCTGGAAACTGCGCAGAAGAAATAAAATATTAAGGGATTGAAAATGGGCGGAAACGCCCATTTTTTTATTTTCCAATTCTATTCTTTTTGTGATATAATTTTATTATCTCAAAAGTTAAGGACTCAAATTATGCGCAAAGACGGTAGAAAGATTAAAACCATTGATCCAATGTACAAGGTTATTTCACATATCATGGTAGACAGAAATGACGCCATGAATATGATAGAATTAACAGTTACACAGGATCCTGTTAGAAAATATATCAGAAGAAAAAAAGATGAAGGTTACACATTCAGTCACCTTGCAGTTATTCTTGCGGCTTTTATACGAACAGTTGCCGAATATCCGTTTTTAAATAGATTTGTTGTAAACAAAAAGCTTTATGCACGAAATGAAATAGCAATTGGTATGGTTGTTCTTAAACCGGGAGAAACGGAAGGAACAATGAACAAAATGTATTTTAAGGCAACAGATACAATTTTTGATGTTCAAAAAATCCTTGATGAATATATTACTACAAACCGTGGAGCTGGAGAAACCAATAGTACAGATAAAATCATAAACACACTTCTTTCTATTCCAGGACTTGCAACTGTTGGTATTGGAATTCTTAAGTGGATGGATAAGCATGGACTGCTGCCAAAATCCATAATAAAGGCAAGTCCTTTTCACTGTACAATGACTATTACAAATCTTGCCAGCATTGGTACAAATTATATTTTCCATCATATTTACAACTTTGGAACAACTTCTATGGTAATGGCTATGGGAAACACCCGTGATGATCCTGTAAAACGACATGGCGAAATTGTATTTGAAAAAGTAATTCCTATTGGTCTTGTTATGGACGAAAGAATTGCCGAAGGTGTTCAGTTTGCAATGGCCTGCAGAAAGCTTCAAAGTATATTACAAAATCCAGATGTACTTGAAATGCCTCCGGAAGAAGTAAAAGAAGATATAAAATAAGGCCCTTCGACAAGCTCAGGGACCGCAAGGATAAAATATGATTTTTTATGTTGACGCAAAAGCAGGGGTGTCTGGTGATGGCAGCCAGGAAAAGCCATTTAAAACAATTCAGGAGGCTGCAGATATAGCTGTTGCCGGAGATGAAGTTCTTGTTGCTCCAGGAGTTTACCGCGAATGGGTAAATCCTAAAAATGGTGGAACTCAGGACAAGAGGATAGTTTATAAATCAACAGAACCGCTTGGAGCTCATATAACAGGAGCCGAACCGCTTAGTGAATGGACACAGTTTAAAGGGAACGTTTATACAGCACGTGTAAGTAATAAGCTTTTTGGCGATTTTAACCCTTATACAAACGTAGTAAGCGGCGACTGGCTTGTTGCGTTTATTATTACACATCTTGGAGATGTTTTTTTAAACGGAAAATCAATGTATGAAGCCCAATCCATTGACGACGTTATAGCCGGCGAACTTAGTGTTCCTTCTTGGGACCACGAGTTTTCGACCTATAAATGGTACTCCGAGCAGGACAGGTCCACAGACGAAACCGTTTTTTATGCAAATTTTTGGGGAAAAGATCCAAATAAAGAAAATGTAGAAATTACAACCCGCAAGGCATGCTTTTATCCAAAAGAAGAAGGTCGTGGTTATATTACCTTGAGCGGCTTCACCGTCTCAAAAGCGGCTACTCAATGGGCTCCGCCAACAGCCTACCAGGAAGGAATGATAGGTCCTCACTGGTCAAAAGGCTGGATCATCGAAGATTGCGAGGTTTTTGAAGCAAAGTGCAGCGGCATAAGTCTTGGAAAATATTTGCAGCCCAACAACGACAACAAATGGCTCAAGTGGAAATATAAGGATGGAGCCCAGACAGAACGTGATTGTATCTGCCAGGCACAACGCGAAGGCTGGAGCAAGGAAAATATTGGCTCACATATAATCCGCCGCTGTAATATTCATGATTGCGGACAGACCGGAATTGTAGGTCATCTTGGTGGAGTTTTCTCTATTGTCGAAGATTGCCACATTCATCATATAAATAACAAACAAAATCTTGTGGGCTGCGAAATTGGCGGTATTAAAATGCAT